>PVMK01115739.1_pt1 | contig 22658 bp, 20 predicted proteins | sample 1853481 | NCBI WGS metagenome assembly PVMK01 (sample SAMN08533507, study PRJNA380276) | Marine sediment metagenome, whole genome shotgun sequencing project. | reverse complement strand
CATCGAGTTGAACTCCCAAGTCCCCGTTGTCGACAAGAGTTACCAAGCCGAGGACGCTGCCGTGATCGACGAAGCTTTGCATGCAGGGTCGGATATCCTGCAAGCGCGTTCCCCTGCAAGCTGGGTCGAGCAACTCCCATTCCGAGATGTCCCTTGCAGGCAGGCCCAAAGGAAACCGCGGGACAGCTGGAACAGCCGTTTCGATAGCCGTGTCATCAAGGGGCCCGGCCTGGGGTTGCGGCCGAGTGCAGGCTATCAACAATGGAAGGCCGAGCACAAGGGACAAAATGGACGCATTCAAACGATTGCTCATCGTCCACCCCTCCTGTCTCAGCTTATTTCTGCCTAACAAGCTATTCTCTGGTTTCTGCATATTATTCCAAATTGTAATTTTATTCATTGATTCGAAAAGAATTTTTCACTCATAAGGTAATATGCTAACTGCATAACAATACAGATAGAATATTATATAGGATTCTAGATCAGACTAAAAGTCAGCATTTTGCTTAATGGTGAACGGCTGCTTTCGGCCAAAAGCGGCCGATCGGGAGACAGTGGAATCATCTCAAAATCAATATTAAATATGGGATTGCTCAATTCAATATTCCATTTGGTTCAGTCTATTGATAGACTTACAGGTTAGGTAACGTTTATCGTTCATTAAGATGCTTTTTTAAATATTGAATTTCGGTCTTGCGTGAATTATATTGTCTCTCCAGCTTATCAACGATATCAACAGACAATATTTTCTGAATTTTGGTTTCTTCTCCAATTTCGCTTGTAACAATTATATCTGCAGCAGTTCTAGCTGTATCATGATCCCAATGGGTAATGTTCTTAGCTTCCAATATCAAGTCAATCATTCCGTCTTCATTTCTCAGCATAACATATTTCCAATTTGAAGCATCGATATTCTGTTCATTCATATTACTGTCATAAATAATGAACTTACGATCCCAATCTTTTGCTGGTTTGCAATAGTTAAATTCCCAATCATCCAGATTAGGAGCATGTTCAATTATTTTTTGACTGACCCTAATTAAATCCCTATCTCCATTGGGAGAAATGGTTAAGAACCATGGTTTGACTTTACCGGAGCCAATTTCCCAAGTAAACATCCCAAAATCAAGAATTAGATTGTCAAGATTTTCAACGATGTAATTGGCTAAAGATTCATTCTGAAAAGAATCTATGATTTGGTTTTCATTAGCGACAAACCATCTCCATAAGTTCTCTATTTTTGTATCATTCAACTTTTCAAAGTTACCGGACAACTGATTAAAGGGAATCATCCCGTTTGGTCTCTAAATATAGGTGGATAAGGCAATAAATGCACAAGAGCTGAGATATTCGTAGCGTTTTGTAAGAATAATAATGACTACTACCTACTTTAAAAAACTTGAAATAATTTGTGTCAAAAAGTCGTTTGCCGAGGTCCGTTATCGGCCAAAAGAGGACGGACAGGATTCTAATTTCTAGCATCTTATAAATTAGTATTGACCACTGTTATATTTCGGTGTCATTCTGTGTTTAGTGCCTTGTTCATAACTATAGGCAATTTCCAGTAGGGTTGATTCAGACCAAGAACGACCAAAAATTGACATTCCTACAGGAAGACCGTCAATTTGCCCCATCGGTAAGGTTATCGTTGGATAACCGGCAATGGCTGCAGGAGATGAACTTCCAACATGCCATTTATCTCCGTTGGTTAGATCCGTTTTCCAGGCGGGGCCTCCAGTCGGGGCTATGATTGCATCCAGGTTATGTTCATTCATTACTTTATCGATTCCCTCTTCTTGACTTAATTTGAACATAGCAGCTAGTGAAATTTGGTATTCTTTAGAATTGAGATCACCTTTTGATTGAGCCAGTTTCAGAAGTTCGTGATCATGGTATTTCATTTCAATACTGTCAGCAAAAGTCTTTTCAATTAGGTCCTCTAAACTTCTTAGCTGAGCCGCAGATCCCATATTCTGGAGATATTTGTTTAGTCCATCTTTGAACTCATAAAACATCACTTTATCGGAATGACCAAGGGTTTCAGGAGCAAGAATTTCATTCAACTCAATAATTATGGCACCTCGATCCCTAAAATAGGAGATTGCTTCTTTCATCACCTCCGTTAATCTCACATGATTTCTAAGTGGGGACTTGTAATATCCTATTCTCTTCCCATTAATAGCACCTATTTTTAAAAATTGAGTGTAGTCTGTATAGCCCATTCGGCCTGCTGATAATGTTTTATTGTCAAGCGTATCCGAATCTGTTAATGCACCTAAACAAATGGCAGCATCTGTTACAGTTCTAGCCATTGGGCCGCCTGTGTCATGTGAAAAAGATATAGGAATAATTCCTGTTCTGCTGATTAGTCCAACTGTAGGTTTAATACCAACTATTCCATTATTATTGGCAGGATTGACGATTGATCCATTAGTTTCCGTTCCTATGGCAAGCACGCAAAGGTTAGCCGTTACAGCAACGGCCGATCCAGAACTTGAGCCACCCGGATTTCGGCTTAGATCATATGGGTTTTTCGTCTGACCACCTAATCCACTCCATCCACTAGAAGCGATATAAGAATGAAAATTTGCCCATTCGCTTAAATTGGCTTTGCCAAGAATTACTGCCCCAGCTTTTCTAAGTTGGGCGGCCAAAGAACTGTCCTTAAGTGGATAAGAATCTTTCATAGCTCGAGAACCAGCGGTACATGGCATTTTATCACCCGTATCTATATTATCTTTAAGTAATACAGGAATACCATGCAAAGATCCGCGTATTGTTCCATTTTGGATTTCTTCATCAAGCTGAGCTGCTATTTTGAGTGCATCAGGATTGACGGTTAGAACAGCATTTAGCTTTGGCCCCTCAATGCTTATAGTATTAATTCGGTCTAGATAAAATTGGGTTAATTGAGTTACTGTAAAATCTCCCTTGCTATATGCTTGTTGAATTTCATCAATGGTGATTTCATCGTGAATCTCTAAAACCTTCGATACTTCGGTAGATTTTTGCGATTCACATGAGATACTTAAGACTACAAGTAATGTGAAAATTGTGATGCCGGAATTTAAAAATTTGAGATAGTTCATAAATTCTGTTTGCGCTTAAATATCCTACTATATCGGTAAACATGATTGCGGCTAATTGACGGGATTGAGACATGGTGATTCAACTTACGAAAAATACCATTATGGTCCATTATTTTAAAAATTCTGACCGGCTGCTTTGGGTCGTTTCCGGACATTCAACGACCGGCAGCTTTCGGCCAATAGCGGCCGTTCAAGTTAGGAAGCCCAACTTTATCCAGCATCTGATACCAACGGAGTTCCATTGTTATACAGCGGACAGAACCAGTCCCTTTAGCTACGGGTGAATTTCACCCATAAGCGGGGATTCATGATGATGTGCTTCCTTCCATTCATCCCCCTCACGCACCCAAACGGCAGTTACGCGCCACGTGCCATCCTTAGTTTCGTCCCCAAAAGTGTGTGTGCCGACGAGATAGAAGGTCGCGACAGCTATATCATCGTAGATCTGAGCATTAAAATGACTCATGTACACATTCACCGTGCCGAAATCTAGATTTGCTCCCATACGCGTTGCCGCCTCTGCTGCCCCCGCTTCCATCAGCGGCCGCCCGTCCGAACTGAACCAGGTGAAATCCGGCAGGTGGTGTTCATAAGCCGTCGAAATATCTTGGGAGTTTATAGCGGCATAGTGACGCTCGATGGCGGCACGTACTGAAGCTACATCCTGTGCTTGGGCGAAGGCCTGGTTTGAAATAGCGATAATTGCTAGAGTGAGTAGGAGCTTGGTAGTGTGTTTCATGGTTGTTTGTGGTTTTAGATGTAATGCTTTGTTGGAGTCTCCCATCAAGGTCGTATATCCGACAATATCGGTGAACATGATGGAGGCCAATTGACGGGATTGAGACATGATACTACAAAGTATGAAAATATAATTAAGTAAGCGAGTACGGGCTTGAGGATCAGATCAAAAGGTACCTATTTACCTAACGGTGAACGGCAGCTTACGGCCAAAAGCGGCCGTTCACGATCACCTTGGAAACCCACCTTGTCAAGGATCTGCTGCCAGCGGGGATCGTTGTTGTAGGCTCAAAGCTCGGGTCTTGCTTAAGCCAGTAATACTGAATCATACCTATCATTCCCACAAGTGCTTCATCTCCCCAGGTTTTTTAATTCCTGCTGCTAAAGCCTTTTCTTGTAGAGGTTTAGCTGCAGGTACAGGGGAATGATGAAACAGCACTTGTACGATTTGCTCTGTGTTTTGGAGGGATGCTAGAGCCCGTTCCCAGTCCTTGGGAGAGTTTTTTGCTACATCTTTGTCCAACCCTAAGCAGATGGCCATATAAGCGGCACGTGCTTGCGCTTTAGGGTCTTCTTTGCCAATATCTGCTAAGATGTAAGGTCTATACTGCACTTTCATCTGACCCAAGAGATTTTGATTTTCAAATAAAGGCGCTACATTCTGGGGCGCTTCTCTTTGTATTCGATAGATGGTTTGTCCACCTTTTGTTATCCTTTCTCCCCCCTGTTCCAAGATAACCTTTTCAGCCAAGTCTATCAAACGGTCCGCAAAACTGGTAATGGTCTCATCCTCAGGCATATTCTGCCGTGTGGTATTCTTGTAGCGATCTACAATCTGCCAACCTTGAGACATCATCCATCGATAGCCTTTGGATGCACCGATGATAGTTCCGGCAGTCGCAGCTGTATTGTCGCAGTCCCAACCGAAATTGAAGGCAGTTTGTAAGGTTAGGGCAAAATCTCCATCACCATAGAGTAGGGCAGCGATGGTAGATGCTGTATTGAGCTCATATCCGTTACGGTCGCGCATAGCACCGTCCACCTGGCTGTATTTTTCTTTGAGCATCAGGCGACTTTTTTTCCAATCATCAGGATATGCTGTATGCCAATCCCGTATGTCTTGGATGATGGAGACTAATTCACTCTTAGGATCGATTGCAGCCAGGCCCGCGTCGATAATTACATTCAGGTCATCTTCCACAAAAGCTGTTGCAATCATAGTAGTGAACAACTGTGTAGTTTGAGCGGGTTCTCCATCGATAGCTACCCGGGTATAATTGAGGCCAAGCTTTGACGCTGTTTGCGGCATTGCAGGGCCTAGCAATCCAAAAGTCTCACACAAGAACTGCCCTGATATGTTAAATTCTGCCCAGGGATTGAGGAGCACATTGCCCGTTAAAGGCGGTTCCAAACCAATGTCCATCAGTTGGCGGGCGTATTGGTTGGAGCACCAAATGCGGCGGTTGATCCTTTCCCGCCATAATTCTGCGATTTCTTTCGAGGAAAGGAAGAGTTTGTTACGCGCCTGCATTTCCACGATATACACCCATTCAAAGTCCGTATCGTCATCTGTTCGTGCTCCTTCAAGGAGTTCTGGGATATAACCTTCTACTGCACCGGGTTCGTGGATGTAATCCATCTCATGGGGAATACCGTTCAGGTTTCCCAATATTTGCCCTAGTAAACCTCCTCGTATTTTGTCGCGAAGGTCTTCAGCAGGCATCTCTATTGTATTATTCTGCGCAATGGATGAAAGGGATAGGCATACAGTAGCGAGTAAAAGAAGTCCATATTTTTTCATGAAGCCATAGTATGTTTGTTTTAAAAGATTCTTTTATCATCACCTATCAAAGCAGTATAACTAACGATGTCAGTAAATATGATAGCAGTTGGTGGGCGGGATTGGGACATGGTAGTTCAACTTACAAAAAATACCATAAAAGTGTACTAATTAAAATTTGCTGAGCGGCAGCTATCGGCCAAAAGCGGCCGGTCACGCCTAGGGTCATACCTGTTGTTAGATTTAATTTTCCTCTTGAAATGTAAAATGCATGGCTTGACTGGCCCGTGTTCGTAGTTCTCGGGAAACTTCCTCCCAAAATGAAGACTCCTTTCCTGTCTCGTCAAGTTTTGCCACACTTAATTCTTGTCCGTCCATGTTCTCAAAGTAGATTATCATGAGTTCCTGCTGCTGAGAGCGGTTAAGGTGCACCATTCGAACGGTCAGTACTTCACCATTAATGTTAACACCATTGTTTGCTAACAAACGTGCCACATGGGTAAAGTCAGAATCTTCTGGTCCGTTTTCTGCATTTAACTCCTCCATCGTTTTTTCAATAGGGTGGTAATTGTTACTGACATAGAATCGTCGCCCTCCCATTTCAATGCGGTAAGGATCTTTAGAGTAGTCATATTGTGGAGTTTCCCCGCTTTCCTTAATGGAAGCCGGCATTAGCTCCTTGGGTAGGTAGCTTTCGTATTGCACCCAATAAATTCTTTTATACCCTCCTTTTCCGTTTAGTTCAGCAAACAAATGTATCTCACAACGCGCAACCTTATAAAGAATAAAAGTTTCACCTCCGATATACTCAATACTTGGATCGAAGGATATAGTACCCTTAGGGAATTGTTCTGACTGCAAGATTTGCCCCTCGACAGTAGTTCGAGTGTCCAGGTAAGGTGAATAATCCAAGGAGCTTTGGGCGGTACATGATGGTGCTATATATAATACATTCCAGAAAACCAAGACTAATAGCAGATGTGAGATTTTAATGATCTTCATTGATTTAGAATGGCTTTCATAGTTGTGCTGTTTTAACCGCTGTTAACAACCTTCAAGGCAATTGTAGAGTGATTAAATTACAAAAAAATAACAAAAGGTGCATGTACCATGATGACTTGAGAGATTCCCAACCGGCAGCTTTCGGCCAAAAGCGGCCGGTCAGAGGCACTCTGGAAATCTCTTTTCATCTAGTCAATAGCCAATATGGTGGGATCGAATTTCTTGAATATCTTAGCTATGGTCTTATTGGTTTTTTTTCGGAGAGTTTTTTCGTTTTTTCCCCAGAGCATGATGCTTCTGGCTCCACTCCAAACCTTTATGTTTTTCTTAGCGTCCTCCAACTCAATGGTGATCGTCCCAATTTTACCGTATAGCAATTTTACCGGCACATCTTCTGAATAGAAAGCTAAGGGCCCGCTGGACGGATCTCTGGCCTGGACCTCTTCCTTTATTGTTGTCTTGATATTTATAAACAAGTCAGGGCTTTCCTGTAACCTCAAACCATGAATCTCTAGTTCATGTTTTATTCTGGATTGAATAAAGTCAGCATTTTCCTGATTTACATGAATCATTTGATATGGTGTGAGAACCGCTGCCTCAAATTTTTGGAACCTGAAGGTTTCGTAAGAACTACCGGACTGTGGAATGGCAAAAAGACTGTAAAACAAAAATAGAGTGCAGCATAACATCGTAGGAAATTGACATAGTTGAGCTGGCATAGATACAAATTACGAAAAATTCCATCAATGTGTATCAAATGCTTTTATTGTCAGGATGATATATTGAATGGCAGCTTTCGGCCAAAAACGGCCGTTCACCTTACCTTCTAAAATAACGGATTTGTACTTCACTTTCAAACAGCACAGTGAGACATGTGCTATATCGATTGTTGGCAATCTTGAATTTTTATATCATTATTCCTTGATGATCCCCTCTAGCAAAACCTGAATAGTCTTGCTACTACCAATCAACTCCATAAAACAACTAAATAAATTTACCCCAACGATAAGATAAGTCGCTGGATGTTTTAATTTCCCATACTTCCACGCCGCCGCCAGCCCCAATGCAATAATTATAAAGGATGTCTGGTAGATTACCCCCGGCACATTCACCTCAGTAAAGCCCACCAGCATCACCCATACAACCAAAACTCCCCTGAATACCGCTGGCATCATAAGAAGAAATACCGTGGATATTAACCACCAGGCATGATTCTCCAATTCCTTTCTGTGTATTATACTCCTAACCACAGCATACATGAAAGCGACTATCATTATAAACTCTATTACCACTACCCCATAACCAAACCACGGTTCTAAGTGTTTATCCGGGTTTTCCAAAGCCAGATGAGCCAGGTGTATGTCTCGGTAAAACAGACTCATGGCAGTAAAACACACACCCCCACCTATGAACATCCCAATGATCCCATTGGTCCGGTGCAACTTTAACCTACCATGGGTAGCATAGTACGGCTGTACAATCAAATACACATACCATACAGTTGCCGTCCAGTAATGGATATGGACAGACCAGGCATTATCAGTGAAATCCCCCCAATAGTAACTGAAGATCCCCCACTGCATAATAACCATGGGAATAATCATCCATTTGTATAAATTTTTATACCTGTCCATATTTCATGGTTTTTATGTTAGTAATGATTGCCAACATATGTACAAAGGCATTGACTTTATTCCTTAAATATAGTTGGATAAATGCAATAAATATATAACTCTCCAACGTCCGTTTTGGGTCGTTTCCGGACCTTCGTCAACGGCAGCTTTCAGCCAAAAGCGGCCGTTCGTGCTAGTAGATTTACACAGTTCGCCCCACTAGTATTTAAAATTAACAGCTTAGTAGCTCATAGAACTATCTTGAGCTTGTTATCCGTCTATTGAGTGGTAAAAGGGAATAATTTTTGGTGGAGCAACATTAACACCTATTGACGCAAGAATAGGCATTAGCGACTCACCAAATTTTGCGAATTTTTCTTCCGACTCCCAGACGTCTGTGACAAACGAGCTTTCTTCGCTTATACCACATACATGAGATATTCGTCCATCCGGACTACCTAATCCCGCTTTTTCCAATTCGCTTATGCATTGATCATATTGATCTGAAGTCATTCCAGGGGTGTTAAAAATAGCTAAGATTTTCATTAAGTTAAATGCTTTAGATAATTAAACAATATGTGACATGAACAATCAAGTTAAGGATCAATTAGCTTAAGTCAAGGACGGTGAAAATATTTTAGTTGGTTCACCGGCTGCTCTCGGCCAAAAGCGGCCGTTCGTGTTCACTCTTGAAAGCCCACTTATCCAGCATTATTGCCATACGACAACATACGTATCGGTGGTGTGTGAGGCGCACCGTGGGCATATGGCTCACGGTCGCCTACTCGATTGGCAACTGTAGTGCATTTCCCTCAACTGCCCGATAGATTACTATATAAATACTGTGTTGACATTATGAAATTGAAATCTTCATTGGTTAATTCTCTGCAAGCATATTTTTGGCAGAATGAAGAATATAGTTTTTGATGAGCTGAACGTCTTCTTGATTGAGACGGTCGGAAAAGTTCGGCATCCCTTTCTCCAGAAAAGTACCTTTTAGCAGGATATCTTCCATAAGCTCAAAAATTGCTGCTTTTGAATATGCCAGGTTAGGAATGGACCCTCCCGTCATGCCGGGAAACCCATGGCAAGCCATGCAGTTGTCTAAGTACAATGCTTCCCCACTGTTAATCTCCTCTCTTGTTGCCGAAAAATCAATATTGATAACTTCTGCCGGGGGTAACTTGTCGAACAAATGCGACTCACTTGCGCCAAGCCTAAAAGTAAAAATCGTACCCGGACTGATTTGATCGGTGGCTTTTATCCACAATGAAGGGATTCCACCTCCCCAACCCACAGCAATCGAGATATACTGTTCTCCATCAATCATATAGGTCACTGGTGGGGCAATCACGCCTGCGCCCAAATTGTATTCCCATAATTTATCGCCATTCTCAGCGTCATAAGCTACGAATCTTCCGTCAGCTGTCCCTTGGAAAACCAACCCGCCTGCAGACGTCATTACACCCCCGTTCACTTCAAATGCAGTATGATCCACGCTCCATACCTTTTTCTGAGTCCTGGGATTCCACGCAACCAATTGACCCTGATTCATATTTTCAGGAGCGGAATTGTCTTCTCTTGTTGGTAGTTTCGGATTGGATAGTGCTGCTACATTTTGTCCCTTTTCCTTATACTCCCAATTGGGATCATGCCCATAAGCTAATGCATTCAATTGAACAGGTATGTACACCAATTTAGTCTCATAATTATAGGCCATAGGATGCCAATTGTGACCCCCATTTGGGCTTGGAGATAATGTTACATTTTCTTTCTCATACCGGCTAAAAGTTGATTCAATAGGCCTGCCAGTTTCCCGATCTATACCAGTTGCCCAATTCATATAGGTATAAGCTTTGGCAGAAAGCAGTTTCCCATTGGTTCTGTCCAAAACATAGAAGAACCCATTTTTAGGGGCTTGCATAATCACTTTTCTGGTCTGACCGTCCACATTCATGTCAGAAAGGATTAAGGGTTGGGTAGCAGTGTAGTCCCAGTTGTCCCCGGGCGTGGTTTGATAATGCCAAACCAACTCACCATTATCGGGGTTAAGTGCCAAAATGGATGAGAGGAACAAATTATCACCTTTGCCATCACTTCGGTGTATCCTGTTCCATGGAGAGCCATTACCAGTACCTACATAAAGTAAATTAAGATCAGGATCGAACACGATAGCATCCCACGCAGTTCCACCACCTCCGTATTTCCACCATTCACCGAACCAAGTTTTTGCGGCCATTTCCATGGCTTGTGATTCAAATGGATGAGATGGATCGCCGGGCACAGTATAAAATCGCCACTGTTGTTCTCCGGTCATGGCATCATAAGCGGTGACGTACCCTCGTACTCCAAATTCAGCACCACCATTTCCTATAATCAGATTTCCTTTCACTATGCGTGGAGCACCAGTGATAGTGTAGTGTTTAGCCTGGTCGACGGTCACGACTTCCCACTCCGATTTACCTGTAGCAGCATCCAAAGAGATCAACCTCCCATCTAAAGTGCCGACGAAAACCCTTCCCTTATATAAGGCCACCCCGCGATTGATCACATCGCAACAGGCCTTCTCTCCAAATGCACGTGGTACTTTTGGATCATATGTCCAGATGAGCTCTCCATTTCTGGCATTGACAGCATAGACTTTGCTCCAGGTGCCGGTCAGGAACATGATACCGTCCACCACCAACGGGGTAGCCTCAATGCCTCGCTTTGTACCTAGATTAAGGGTCCATACCAGACCTAATTGATCAACGTTCTCTTTGTTGATCTGCGTTAGCGAACTATAGCGATCTTCAGAATAGTTCCCTCCGTAGGTTATCCAATTTTCAGGCACGTCATCAGCGTTAGCCAGGTATTCGTCATCAATAATGGAGATTACTGACCTGATATGTGCTTCGGTTCCTGGTTCCGGTTTATCGGTACACTGAATTAAAACAATTAACGATATAAGTAGAATAGGTAAGATTCCTGTAAACCGCTTTAAAGTGAAATGTGCTTTCATATTTATCAGGCATTAGATCTTAAATCTCGTAATGTAATTTCATTCGATAGTCTCTCGCTTATGGCTGGCAACTTATTTATATACGAACATTTAGTTTTTTCAGCACTCCCAAAATGGAAATAAAACGAAACAAATGGAAATAGTTGTCTCAATCCCGACCGGCTGCTTTCGGCCAAAAGCGGCCGGTCAGATAGAGTTATAAATTAAGTTCTCCTCGCTCTTCCATCTCCCGGACTTGTGCTCTTAATGCAGCCTTTTCATCCTGTGCCTGCTTGACAATTGCCTTAAACTCAGGATCGCCTCGGAGGCTTTTAAAAAACGGGTCAATCAAGATGAAATCGTGCCACCCATACATGAATCCTCGTTTAGCATATTCAGCCAGGTATTTCAGGGCTTGCTTTTTATTACCCTGGAAAGCATGTATCCTGGAAAGATCAATGAGCTTGTTATAAGGCAATACCCCAAAGACGTTTCTCTGCTCATTTGCCAGCTCAGATTCGAGTATTTCAATTTGTTCTGCATATATTTTCTTGGCTTCTTCTGTTTTACCCAACCCCTTTCTATTTGTATCCTTTGATATTATAGCCTTTGGCACCAAATGTCTCCGCAGATTTTGCAATGCGTGCATCCTTAAACACATCATAGCTATCATACTCTTTAATATCTAAAAATCCAGCAGATCTTAGGATATCTTTGTAGTCGTACATGGGAATACCACCAGCAACACAGTTGGTCCATAAATGCAATAAGTCTCTGGATTCATTTGGCACTGGCTTTTGTAGAATAACATCCGCAATTTGAAATCTTCCTCCTGGCTTAAGTACCCTGTGAATCTCTTTGTAAACCTGCAATTTATCAGTACAAAGATTAATGACTCCATTACTGATCACTACATCTATAGTTGCATCTGGCAATGGAATTTTTTCAGCATAACCTTTAAAGATATTTATGTTTTCAGCCCCAAGAGTATGTGCATTTTCTTTCGCTTTTTTTAGCATAGCATCTGTAATATCAATCCCATATATTGTATTTTCCTTCGATCCGGATAGCCAGGCCACCAGCATGTCAAATCCCGCGCCGCACCCAATGTCCAGCACAGTTTCCTTGGGATTCAGTGAGCCAATTTTGAACGGATTGCCTACACCTGCAAATGGACGTATGGCTTCTTCTGGCATATAAGCAAAAACAGGGTCAGGATATCCAAGCCTCTTTGCCAATGGCAACCCCGATAAAAAGTGGATTTTATGATCCTTATTACACGCTACTTCGGTATACTCTTTGCTAATTGCGCTTTTTAATGATATGTCACTGAAGGATGGCATAAAGGTTGATTTATTTTGAACTGAAGTTTCCATTTTACTTTTTTTTAAGGTTTGAATTTATTTACCAATCATATACATATTCAATACCAAAGAATGTATTCCCTTCTTTTACAGATAGATACATGATTTGGGTATAAAAACATATATTCGATATTTCGTAAAAAGGCGATATTTCGTAACTTGTAGTACTGAAATATCGTAAATATCGTTTATGCCCTACTCAGGAAAATTGTCATCAGGCTTGATGGCTCTAAAAAAAATAGTTGAAGGCACTTCAGAATCCATTGGCGAACAGTTTTTTAAATCATTGGTAAAGCATCTGGGGGAAATACTAGGGGTGCATGGCGTATGGGTCACTGAATATTTAGAGAACCGGAGCAGGCTCAGGGCTTTAGCTTTTTTTCTAAATGGAGCATTTGTTAATGAATATGAGTACGCGGTAAAAGGAACACCCTGTGAGCCTGTACTTGAAAATGAGGGAATTTGCCATATTCCTGATCGCGTAATTGAACTGTTTCCTAATGACCCCGATCTTGAACACTTGGGAGCAGTAAGTTACATGGGAATTGCTCTAAGAGATAGCGATGGAAAAGTTCTTGGACATTTGGCTATGCTTGACAATAAACCGATGGAAGAAATTCCTGAAGCCTTTGCCATATTTAAAATATTTGCCTCCAGAGCAACTGCAGAACTGCGCCGTCTTAATTCTGAGAAAATTCTAATAGATCATAAGGAAAAATTAAATAGGTTAATCAATGGCTCTCAGGAGATGATACTAGAATTTAATGAAAGTCTGAACATTACTCAAGTGAACGACGCAGCGATCGGTACATTAAACTTTCCAAAAGACTACTATGAGGAAAAACTGATTACGGACTTATTAGATGCAGCAAGTTGTGACAACTTACTTTCCGCAGTGCAATTAGTTAGAGAGCAAGGATTGGGTCTTTCTCCATTATGGATTAAAGGTCCACTTTATTGTATGCCTTTAAATAAAGCAAAACTTCCCGTAGAAGGTACGCTCTCCACCTACCAATATCAAGGTAATAATTACTATGCTTTGTACATTAGGAGCACTCAACAAAAAATCGCCGCCGAAAAAAAAATCAAGAAATTAGACCTGGAGACTACCTTATTGAGAGAAAAAATATACGAAAACCAATTTGATGAAATCATAGGAAATAGCGATGTAATAAAAAAAACATTATCCTTGATCAGCAGAGTCGCCAAAACGGATTCAACGGTATTGATACAAGGTGATACTGGCACTGGCAAAGAACTTATTGCGAGGGCAATATTTAAGGGTAGCCTAAGAAAAGACGAATCTTTCATTACATTAAATTGTGCATCGCTACCTTCAGAATTGATTGAAAGTGAACTTTTTGGCCATATTAAAGGAGCGTTTACCGGTGCTATCAATTCAAGAGACGGAAGATTTATGATGGCCGATAAGGGTACTATTTTCCTGGACGAGATTGGGGAACTACCTCCTCAGCTTCAACCTAAGTTATTAAGGGTTTTGCAGGAAGGAGCCTTCGAACCTGTAGGGAGCTCAGAAACCAAAAGAGTAAGTGTACGGGTAATAGCCGCCACAAATCGTAACTTAAAAGAGGAAATTGAAAAAGGCAGCTTCAGAGAAGATTTATATTATCGATTAAATGTTTTTCCAATATCAGTGCCTCCATTAAGAAGTCGCGGAAAAGATATTGAACTACTTATTGAGGCCTTTATACAAAAGTTTTCCAAAAAATATGGATTTAGGATTAAGGCTCTTGATCTCGCTACTAAATCAGCAGTGTCAAAATATGCTTGGCCTGGAAATGTACGAGAGCTCCAAAACATTGTTGAGCGCGCTATTATCATTAGTCAGGACGGTCAGATTGATTTAATTTCTTTACTATCAAGTGGAACTGAACAACGAAAACCGGTGAATCCCAACCAAGATAGTATATTAGATGAAATGGAAATGCTGGAGATTCAAAAGAAAAACATAGTTAGGGCTTTGGAAAATACCGACTGGAGAATATCTGGCTCAAATGGAGCAGCTAAGTTATTGGGAATTCCTTCCACTACACTAAATTCCAGAATTATGAAATTAGGAATTTCAAAAAATAGCTAAGGTGATTGCTCTGGCGGAAACAAATTACGAAATAATTACTTCAGGTGTGTCTATCCCTCTAGAAACCAAAATTCTTTACTAAATCTCATATCTTGGATCTCTATGTTTTGATTTGAGTGTAGGTCTTCTTTCGGGTAAAAGTGGACATTCAGGTTCACTCCGGAAACCCCACTTTCTCCAGCATCAGCTGCCATTTCATCTTACAACTAGATTCTTCAAAGAATTGGGACAACCGATACACCTTTCAAACCGGCAATACCAAACCAGCATTACCAAAGCAGATAAAGTATAAAATCCGTGGAGGAACCATATGGGTCCGAAGGGCATTCCGTAAACGTAAATCCAGTGGATCAGGTTAGCTCCATTATTCATGAGGAGATAACTAAAGCTGTAAGAACTTAGACTTCGGGTCCGAACCGCTTTCATCAGCATTGGAAAGTTGCTCAATGAAAAGATGACGGTTGATAATATTCCAGCTATTAAACTAGGGTCCATGATTATCCTTGCTTTAATTTGCTGGAGAATTCTCAAGTTCTGTGCCTATTATTAAATCAAAGCATTAATCATTGATAATCAATAAGCTACAGTACTAAGGCTATTTAGATAGCAATGACGATAATTCGTTAATTACGAATTATCGTCAGATGAATTGGCGAAATTTGGTGAAAATCAGGAGATGCTGTGAACAGGAAATCAGAAGAAAGAGAATCAAGATTGTCCAAATATTTCTTTCCATCAGAGATATCAATGTTCAATTTGAAGGAGGAGCCGCATTTTGAACCGCTCCACAACGACCCTCGCGGGCAATTGATGCTAGAAAAGTAGGGATTCCCAAGTAATCGTGAACCTCATACCGTGGTTAAAATCAAGCGAGATTGTATATTTTTTTGGGGATCATATTCAGTATTATTTTTCTATAAGGCATAAATAGTAAGTAGGAGTTTTTTTTTACTACTACCGATTTTTTTAAAATTTTCATAACTTTTCAATTAAGAGTAAATAATTCCCTTAGTTGGCCTTTATTCCTTTTGACGTGGTGTTAATGCAAGATGCTTCAGCTCTTTAAATACCGTTCAGGAAAATCAAAATTAAGCTAAGCCTTGGCAATGTAATGTGTTAGTGTCACATTTGCCGTACAGTCCAAAATTACCTGCCATGAGGCTATTGTACGGGTGCTTAGTCATATTCCTTTTTCATCTCAATTCTCTATCACAACAGCCAATTCTGAAAGCCCATGCTCATAATGACTACGAGCATGAGAGACCATTATTCATGGCATTGGAGAATGGTTTTATATCCGTAGAAGCTGATATTCATTTAATCGAAGATGTACTATACGTTTCCCATGATCGCCCAAAATCTTTATCCTCCACGCCCAATTTAGAAGAATTATACCTAAAACCATTGAAAAAACATATCGATCAAAATGGTGGATATGTTTACCCAAACTATGATGATTTCTTTTATTTGATGATAGACATAAAATCAGCAGCTGATGTCAGTTATCCTGTCCTTAGAGACTTACTTAATAAATATTCTTCAATCATTTCAGTGGTAAGAAAAAAACGAGATCAATCAAACAAACCGGTGAAGGTTTTGCTTTCTGGTAGTGATGGTAGACCGTTTGAAGAACTCCTATCTGATGAAGTGAAATATGCAGGTCTTGATGGTAGACCACAAGAACTCCGTGAAAGATATCCAATAGCATTTATGCCGGTGATAAGTGAAAATTATAAGAAGTACTTGTCCTGGAATGGAAAAGGAGCGCCTGATGATAAAGAATTAGATAATTTGATCAATATGATTGAAGAAACACATAGACAGAATAAAAAAGTTCGACTGTGGGCTTCCCCAGATATTCCAAAAGTATGGGAACTGCTGCTTTCGATTGGAGTAGACTTAATAAATACTGATCGTATCAAGGATTTTAAAGAATTTATGGATAATAGAATTAAATGAAACTTGATTGAATTTGTAAGTCTCCTTACAACACTATGACCGGCTGCTTACGGCCAAAAGCGGCCGTTCAGACTCACTCAGCAAACCCCACCTTCTCCAGCATCTGCTAAGAGGTTTTAAGAGGAAGTTTGCCGTACTGTAATTCTCAAAATTAGTCAGTAGGTGTCAAGCGATTTAGCTCCTCGAACCAGTTCTTTACTACTTTTAATCGGGAAGCTGTCCGTGCAATACTAACGGGTCTTAATAAAAGAAAGCGTTGCCCATCAGGACTGATATCATATGAATAACCAAAGACATTTACATAAGGACCGCTAAAAAGCAGCTCAGGAACTCCAGCAGAAAAAGTCGGCTCCAGCGTGCAAGTGACTACCATCCAATTGTTGCCGTTTACGTTTCGATAATACAGTTTATCTCCTTTGGGTGACCAATGGGTTCTTCACCACCATCTGATGAAACAGTCCATCTATTATCATTTGAAGGGAATGGCTGCACATATACTTCTGATTGGCCCGATTCATCAGACATGTAGGCAATATAATCGCTATTTGGGGAAAATGAAGCTAACAACTGGCTAGCTCGGTTAGGCATTAAAACTAGATCTTCTTTTGTTTGATCCAAAAAATGAAACTTTATATCAGATGAGGTAGCAAGATTTGATTCCCCATACATTAATACTTTCCCATCGGATGACCAATCATGCGCCCTTGCACTGGTGCCGCTGATTATCTCAATTGGTGCATCAAATCCCGATGCATTAATTTGAAGAATTTTATTCTGGTTATCAATATTGCTACCGTAGGTTATTTCCTTTCCATTCGGAGTCCATTTTCCGCCGTAACTTCGCCCATCATGGGTTAAACGGGTCATGGTCTGGCTGCTGATATCGTAGACACGGATGTCCCTAGTATTCAGGTTTGAAATTACCAGTTTTTCTCCATTTGGTGATATACGGAACTCACCATGATAGTCTGATTTTATGGGCAAAACTTCTTCATTACCATCTATAGAACGAAAAACCAATTCGCTCTCCATTGCAGAAATTCCCGGCGCATAGATCAAATCACCTCCGCTGGAAACGGTTACTTGACCCGTAAAACTTTCGGTACGTAAATCGTCAATGATGGAAACAATCTTTCCATTAATTGTTAAGGATTTTATATCAAAAGGGACGACCATCAGTCTGCCGTATACTACGAATGACAGGTGTCCCGAAGAAAGGAAATGAGGGTTATTTCCTTGATCTAGTAGCTTTACCTGTTGCCCATTTTCAAGTGAAATAGCATTAATTCCTTTTGGATAAGAGGTGGATACCAAGATGTATTTCTCTCCCAAAAGGCTGGGGAAATTAAAAGAACCATAAGTTCCGGAGGCTCCTTCGACTTGAAGTTCATGGCGTTCTCTTCCTTCTGAATGAATCCAATTAAGACTAGCTCCAAAATCATCACTGAAAATAATGCGGTCATCAGATGCCCATACGCCTCCATTGGGATTAATAACTTCACAAAGTGTTATTGGCTCGCCACCTCTGATAGATACTTTTTTCAGATAGTTACTAGAAAAGAACCCAATCCACTCACCATTTGAAGAGAAAAATGGAGAAAATGCTCCTTCGGTGCCTTCTAAAACATCTACTTCCCCTATATCTATGGACCGTACAAAGAGTCTTGTGGTCCGATCTTCCTGGCCAGCATAAACCAGCAGGTTGCCATCGGGAGAAATCGCTAAAGCCGTCTGGCCGATACCTAATGGTGCGGACCCTATTAATGCCAGTGGTGTTTCCTCAGGTAATATGATATCATATCGTTCAACACCTTTCGACTGTGATATTCCTGGACTTTGGAAATACCATACCGATAACACAGACAACAATACCGCAAACCCTACCGACATCACGATAGCTTTCCATAGTGATATGACCTTAACCGGTGTCTGTCCCTTGGTCTCAATGCCCTGAGCTGAAATCTGATATAATCTGGTAAGTCCTTCCACATTCTTCAGTTTCCTCTTTCCCAAAAACGCTGCTTTGATCCCTTCCTTATTGCGGACAGTTTTATACACAGCCTCAGATAAACAAATCCCACCTGGGGCTGCTTCACTTTGAATACGAGAAGCAATATTAACGCCATCGCCAAACACGTCTCCATCTTGAAATGTGACATCACCAGAATGGATACCAATACGTATTTTGCTGTCTATTTCTTTGTTTAGTTGCTGCTGAATCGCAATGGCACTTTTAACCGCATCAAGTGCACTGCCAAAACTGCATAATGCACCGTCTCCAAGGTCCTTATGCCATTTACCATTATGTTTCTGAACTAAGGGTGTTGCAATGCTTTTGAATTGGTCTAATACTTCAAATGCTTTCTGCTCGTCCTCACCCATCAAGGCGGTATACCCGACGATATCGGTAAACATAATCCCGTCAGTTAGCGGCCATCATGTTTACCGATATTGTTGGGTACACTAGGTTAATGGGTAAAGATTCCAAAAAAGCACTTGAACTGGTACGCATAAGCAAGGAAATCCAAAAACCTTTAGTTGAAAAGCACCATGGGCAATGGCTGAAGGAGATGGGAGATGGTGCCTTGGCTAAGTTCGCTACTGCATTGGATGCATTTGATTGTGCTGTGGAGATTCAGGAGTTAGCTCGGGCAAAGTTTGATGGCAAACTGCGTATCGGCATCCATTCAGGAGATATAACCCTAGAAAACGATGATGTTTATGGTGATGGAGTGAACGTAGCTTCACGGCTTGAATCCATTGCCGATCCAGGAGGCATTTACATTTCAGAGTCCATTGAAGAGGCAATCCAAGGGCAGACTGATGTTCAAGCTAAGTATTTAGGTGAGATCAAGCTCAAGAACGTGGCCTATGGGGTACGTACATACGCTGTTCAGGGCGTAGGGCTGCCCATTCCCGGAGGCAGTAAACGCAACAAATCCAGGCTTCTAATCAAATGGTCGATTGCAACCCCAATCATTATATTATTAGTCTTGGGGATTATTTATTTCAGAAATATTTTACAAATAGATCATCAAAATACCAGTTCTGTTACTTCAGCTACCCATTTACAAATTGCCCTTCCAGATGACGTATATCTTGCGGTAGACTCGGACTATCCTGTGTTGGCTATTTCCCCAGTTGGTTCAACCATTGTCTTTGTGGGTGTTGAAAGTGGTAAAAGACGGCTTTATCTCAAAGAATTGAATCATCCATCAATAAATGTGCTAGCGGGTACAGAAAATGGGATCCATCCATTTTTCTCTACAGATGGCACCTGGATTGGCTTTATACGAAATACAATGGTGATGAAGATACCGGTTACCGGAGGCGTACCCATACCGGTACACTATATTAATCCGAAGAGTGTAAATCGGGGAATAACTTGGTACAGGGAGGATAGTTTGATACAAACACCAAGCCCTGATGGGAGTTTAATGATTAGTGCTGCGTCCGGTGACGTTATTCGCCCCTTGGCTGATTGGCAACTATTAATAGAGAGCGAACCTTATTATTGGCCCTATGGGATGAGCGAGATAAATAGTGTACTGGTTACGGATTTTCAATCCAACCGGGTGGAGGACCAAAATATTGTGTTGTATTCCCTCAAAGAAGAATCTTCCACGATATTGATTAATGGAGGCTCATTTTCCAGGTATTCCAGGGGTCACATTCTTTTTACCAGGGAGGGTTCACTTTTTACTACCCCTTTTGAACCTGAAAGAAAGACTATTGTGCAAAATGAAAAACTTATAGTGCCCTCATTGTACACAAATGTTAATGGATCAGCCATGTTTGCGGTAGGGGGAAATACTTTGGCGTACGTTGTTAGGAAGCATTAAATCCGGATTTGAGCAATTGGTATGGGTAGATCGGCAGGGGAAAACCGAAACTCTGTTCAGCAACGGAAAAGATATGGACATGCCAAGGATCTCACCTGATGGTACTAAAATTGCGATCACTTCTTATGATGGACCTAATACAGATCTTTGGCTGCTTGAAATGGAGCGCAATATATTTACCCGGTTAACTTCCCATCCTGGGGAAGATTTTGGCGCGGTATGGAGTCCAGATGGTAAGCAGCTAGCGTTTTCTACTGAAATTGCACAAGAAGGAGAGGAAGGCCCAGGAATTGCATTCTTAGACATAGGTTCAACGGACCCTCCTAAAAGATATTTAAGCTCTCCTGGGTTTTTTTATTTGGAGTTTCCTTTATCCTGGTCACCAGATGGTAAGTGGTTGCTGTTTGCTTCTACTTTTGGCGAACCGCTTCGTAACCTGGAGGTTATGAACACCAGCAAGTATAATCGAGACAGTTTACTAGTGACCCCAAATTCAGAACATGGAGGAATGTTTTCTCCCAATGGTAAATGGATCGCTTATGTTTCTGATTACTCGGGCCGCGAGGAAGTTTATATAAGGCCATTTTTAGCTGAGGCCAATGGCAAGCAGGTCTCGGTCCAGGGAGGAACTGAGCCCGTTTGGTCTCCTGATGGGAAGGAAATTTTTTATAGGGATTATGATAAACTTATGGCAGTTTCTGTTAAGAATAGCACTCCCTTAACCCTGAGCCCTCCGAAAATGTTATTCGAAGGATCCTTTAAAACAATGGATTACGGGGGAGGTCAAGCAAATTATGACATTGCTCCCGACGGCAGCCGGTTTGTGATGATCAATCAAACTTCAAGGTACCGACCAAGGGTTATTGATGTCATTTTGAACTGGGACAAAATATGAGACTGTGGATTCTGGAGTAAGTAAAAACGTAAATCTGACCGTCATACCGTGGCCAAAACCAAGCGAGATTGTATATTTTTTTGAGGATCATATTCAGTACTATTTTTCCATAAAGCATAGATAAGAAGCAACAGTTTTTTAGCCACCACCATTATCCCTTGTTTCTTTGCTGCTTGTCTTTGATGAAGCTGTTGATAGATTATTTTCATCAGCTCATTGCTCCTGGATGAACTCAATGCGGCATAATAGGCTTTCCTAATATGGGGATTCCCTTTTTTGCTAAGTCTTCCTTTGGATGACTTCTGGCCTGATTGATTAATGAGTACATCCAGTCCAGCATACCCTACCAACTGCCTTCGATTTCTTATAATACCAAACCCATTGGTTTCAGCAATTACCGTGGCCACAGTTAGTAGTGATAGACCTTTGACTTTAGTGATTCTGTTAACCTTCGAGGAGAGCATTTCAGAAGATTCAACTAAGGTTTTCAACTCTGAATCAATACTCATGATTTGTTTTTGTAACAGTTTGAGTCGCTGCTTAGATCTTCTTAGGGTGCTTTTGGCTATTTGGTAAGCGCTCTGTTGGGCGTGTATCTTATTCATGATCACTGTCTTCTCCTTCATAAGACTCTCTCTTTCCCTGGTTAATGAGCGCATCTGGGCATAGATGGGATCTGCTGGCACCCAGTTATCCAACTGCCTTTCCAGTGCAAGTTGGCTAAGTAATCTCGCATCAACCTTGTCTGTCTTTACTTTTTGAGTGATGCTTTTAAAAAATGCTCTGGATTTGGAGGGAAGGATAATGGAAACTTCATAACCGTGCTGATATATTTTATGCGCTAATAGCTCATGATATACACCACTGGCTTCCAGGATAAATTGGACTGGTACCTGTGCAGTAAATAGACGGCTAACTTCCTTTAAGAAAACAGTAACGCCTTTAAGATTATTATCATAGGCTTTTTGGAAACTGAAAGCAACAGAAAGCTGCTCATCCAATTTGCCCAGGCATACTTTGAAATCACTTTTTGAAACATCAATTCCTACCGATTGTTTTAAAATTTTCATAACTTTTCAATTAAGACAAACAAATTTTTAGTTGGACCTTTATTCCTTTTGAGGTGGTGTTAATACAAGATGCGTACAGCTCTTTAAATACCGTTCAGAATATAAAGGAAGGAGAGGAAGGAGGATTATTGACGCTCGCAATATCTCTCATGGAGTATTATCCGCTTTGTGTCCTTCTTTCTCTCTCCGACTAAAATTTAGTAGATTCTATCTCCTATTCAAACATAC
>PVMK01129356.1_pt1 | contig 22668 bp, 29 predicted proteins | sample 1853481 | NCBI WGS metagenome assembly PVMK01 (sample SAMN08533507, study PRJNA380276) | Marine sediment metagenome, whole genome shotgun sequencing project. | reverse complement strand
TAAATACATGGAACGTGCCAGCTCTATAAGTATCCGACAAAACGCCGGATTTACAATCGACAACACAAATAACACTTAAAAAAGAGGAATATCCTACAACCAGATGGGGATTATTCTACGGCAGTAATGTGCGGCTAGATATTTGCCGGTTGCTCTGAGGCGTTGAAATCCCCCTTTAAAAAGGGGGAAGCAATCTGCATGTGTTTCATGCCCCCCTTTTTAAAGGGGGGTTAGGGGGGATTTATGGATGAAGTGGCGAATCAGTTAGTTGCAAAAAAAGTATAGGTCTTACCATCAATCGTGAAAAGAACACGGTCAGGACGAATCTCGGTGACAACAGCAGAATCAACATGAGTTCCGATCATCACTGGAAGGTCATTCACGACGGCCATGCTGCTGGCACTGTCCTCTTGAAAGAAAATCTCTGTCACCAGTAAAGAAATCCCGTCAGGAAGCTCGGAAGAGACCGTTGGCGCAGTTGCAGCGACCATAACTGCAGGTGGTGTCTGAATTGTCTTTGCAGGGATACTGACAACGATTGGAACATCAGGTTTTTGCTCTTTTTTTGCAGGAGCAACCGCTCTCTCCGCTGGTCCAGCAGCAGAAGGTTTCGGTTCCTGTTTGGTGGCAGAGACAGCTTCATTTGTTTTTGTCTGCGGCTGGTCTTTGACAACTGGAGCCGTCGATCCGGGTGACCAGAGAAAAAACAGCCCGACAATCACAGCACCCAGAGCAAGCCCGATCAGCAAGGGCAATAACTGCTTTGACTTCGCAGGAGCAAAGCCTTGATCTACCCGCAGATCAGGAGCGGCACGCACAGCACCTCGTTTTTCTTCTTCAATTTTTCTCAGCGATTTAAGGATCGAACTCATAGGGGCGATTCCTAGCAGCCCGTCGGACTATCAGGGCTGAAGCGAAAATTTGGATGTTTGAGACCAGATTTTGGCTCATTTGAGAGTAATAGCCGTAGCTATTGGTCGAAAAGGAGCTGAAATATGGGCCAAACAGGCGAATTTGCAGCCAGCTCATTGATTGTCCGACAGGCTGCTAGAGTTTTCATCCTTGAGGGCTCTTTAGGCGGGGGCCCTTGTACGCACCAGCCACCTGGTAAAGCAGTATGAGGGTCCGTGGGCCAACCAGACCGTCAACCACCAGGTCATGCTCACGTTGAAAAGCCTTGACGCATCTGACGCTTGAAGCATCGTAACGACCGGTGGTCGGGACAGCGACACAACCGGTCAAGCCCAGCAGGAACTGCAGCCTGCGAACGTTCTCACCGCGCACGCCCGGTACCGCCACGTAGCCAATTGACGCAAAATCAACCCATGGCACAAAAGCCATACGCATGCCGAGACTGTTGAGCTCTGCAGAGCTCAGTGTATCACGGTCCTGATAAGCCGGTGCAACAGACCACCTGTCAGGAGCTGTTTGCCCAAGCACAGCCAGGTACCCACCTCCCTGCTCTTCAGACAGAGGCACGATAAACGGTACATTGAATATCCTCATCTCATCAAAACGACCGGCAAGACGAACAAAGTCAAATCCGCGAGTGTTAAATTCCTGGTCAAAATCAAAACCGGCAGAGGAGATATTCTCACTCAGCAGAGGAGCCTCCCATAGAGACAAGACAGCATTACAGCTGGCAACCAGACTGTCAGGTTGAAACAGAGCTGCTGTAGTCGATGCAGGCTCCGCCTGTTGACTTGACGCCACCTGCTGATTTAAAACGGCCTGCTGCTTTAAATCAAGGGCAGGAAGATTTTCTGTTTGAGCGATGGTCGCGTCAACAGACTTGCCACCAAAAGGCTCCAGCCAGTAATACCCTGCCAGCACGATGAACAGCGTTACTGCAACCGCAGAAAGAGCCTTCCATGGCATCTGAAAAACACTTTGACTCCCCTCACCCATACCAGACAGCTCTGCAACAGCTTGCTTGACATCGCGTGGAGAGACAATTCCCCGGCCCTCAGAATAAGCCGTTAGCAGCGCGCGATCACAGATCAGGTTAATTCTTCGCGGCACACCTCCGGAGCATTGAAAAACCTTTTTCAGAGCTGCCGGGGTAAAAACCTTGCCATCAGCACGACCGGCTATATTCAAGCGATGAAGAATATACGATGTCGTCTCCTCGCGATTCAATTGCCGCAATTGATAACGCACGGCAATGCGTTGATTAAGCTGACGCAAGCTATGATCACTTAAGTGATGCCGCAATTCCGGTTGACCAACCAGGATGACTTGAATCAGTTTATCTTCCTCTGTTTCAAGGTTGGACAGCAAACGAATTTGCTCGAGAACCTCTCCAGAGAGGTTCTGGGCTTCATCAATAACCAGGACCGGGGTTCTTCCCGCCTGATTCTCTGCGAGCAGGAATTCATTGAGGGCATGAACCAGATCGGCGTTACTGAGCCCGTCGTCAATAACACCGAATTCACGGTTTATGTTGCGCAGAAGTTCAAAGACGGTCAACTTCGGGTTAAAAATGAAGGAGACTCGATACTTATCTTCGTCCAGGTGAGAAAGTAGAGTCCGCAGAATGGTGGTCTTGCCTGTGCCGACTTCACCGGTCACTTCAACAAAACCGGCCCGGCTCTCTATACCGTAAATCAGGTGAGCATAAACTTCGTTATGAGTTTTACTCAGGAAGAGAAAACGCGGGTTCGGGGCCAGCGAAAAGGGTTTTTCTTTTAAGGCGAAAAAAGATTCATACATTAACAATTTCTTCCTGGAAAAAGCTGCATCTTCCATTCATAAAAAACACATTTATTTCCACATATTACATAATTTTGCAAGCTTTTCCTTGCTTATTAATTACGCCGGGCAGTCCGAATACAAGGAATTAATATGTTATGATTCACAAAGTGACATATTCGCAGAGAATCTAACTATAGAGGCTAACAATGAGCAACTGGAGACAATACACCGAAATTTCACGCATCGCCTATTTCTCCATGGAAATCGGCCTGACGACAGAAATCCCCACCTACAGCGGCGGCCTTGGAATCTTGGCCGGCGATACGATTAAAAGCGCTGCGGACCTGAAACTGCCGCTGGTCGCTGTAACCCTTATCAGCCGTAAAGGTTATTTTCGCCAGACCTTCAATAATGAAGACTGGCAGCAGGAAAGTGCTGTCGATTGGCGTCCCGAGGATTTACTTGAACTTTTACCAGGTAAGGCGTTGGTAACTATTGAGAATCGTGACGTCAAGGTACAGGCCTGGATGTATCGGGTCAAGAGCCCGACCGGCGGTGAACTGCCCGTCCTCTTCCTTGACACCGATATCCCCGGCAACCTCCCGGAAGACAGAAAGATTACCGACCATCTCTACGGCGGCGACAGAGATTATCGATTAAAACAAGAGATCGTGCTCGGTATCGGCGGCGCCCGCCTGCTGCAGATTCTTGGTTTCGAGGTTCGCAAATATCATCTGAATGAAGGACATGCCAGCCTGCTGACCCTGGAACTGCTCAACCACCACCGTCGCCCCGTGGAAGACACCTGGGATGAACACGCATCATGGAATATGCGCGGCGTGCAGAAGAAATGTGTATTTACCACCCACACCCCGGTGGAGGCAGGCCATGATCGCTTCCCTTACGACATGGTAGAACGCATCCTGGGAGAAGTCGTCCCCATTGAGCTACTTAAAAGCCTGGGCGGGGAAGATGAACTCAACATGACCATGCTGGCCCTTAATCTTTCACACTTTGTCAACGGTGTCGCCAAAAAGCATGGTCAAGTCTCTCAGGCCCTCTTCCCTGGCTTTGAAATTCATGCCATCACCAACGGCATCCATCCATTCACCTGGGCAACGCCTTACTTGATGCCCCTTTACGACAAGTACCTGCCTGGCTGGGCAAACGAACCGGAGCTTCTGGTCAGGGTGGATAATATCCCGGATCGGGAAATTCATGATGCGCATGCCGGGGCCAAGGCCTATCTCTTTCAGTATATTGAAGAAACAACCGGCACTAAACTCGACCCTGAGATCCTTACCATCGGCTTTGCCCGCCGGGCGACCGCCTACAAACGGGCCAATTTGATATTTACCGACCCGCAACGTCTGCTGAAAATCGGCAGCGGCAAGCTGCAACTGATCTTTGGTGGCAAGGCCCACCCTCACGACGATCAAGGCAAACAGACGATTCAGATGATTCGTCAACAGTCCAATTTCTTTGGAGACCAACTGAAGATTGTCTACCTGCCGAACTACAATATGGATGTAGCAAGCCGTCTGATCCCGGGCGTCGATCTCTGGCTGAACAACCCTCTCCGACCCCTTGAGGCTTCAGGAACCAGCGGCATGAAAGCAGCCTTGAACGGTGTACCGAATTTCAGCGTGTTGGATGGCTGGTGGATCGAAGGACATATCGAAGGGGTGACCGGCTGGTCGATCGGCCCAGCGCCGACAGAGACGACCACGGACGTTAATCATTCCGACGAAGACGTCAAGGATCTTTACAAAAAACTCGAGGAAACAATTATTCCGCTCTACTACAAGGACCGGGCAGGTTGGACCAAGGTCATGAAAAACGCGATCGGCAAGAATGCTTATTATTTCAACACGCATGTCATGATGCGTCGTTATGTGACTGAAGCTTACCTGCAGTGACAGGTCGTTTTATTGATGGGCCGACAGGCTGCCAAGTTCATCCAGTGCGGTTGTAACCAGGGGGGTTATCCCGGCAACGACCCGCAGAACGCCGGCGGCGTTCGGATGAACCCCGTCAGCCTGATTCAACTTGTGGTCAGTAGCGACCCCTTCCAGAAAAAACGGGTAGAACAACACATTGTGCCGCTTCGCAAGGTCAGGATAAACCCGGTCGAACTTGCTGGAATACTCGTAACCGAGATTACGTGGCGCCAGCATGCCCGCTAGGATGACGCGGCACCCGGCCGTCTTGAGCCGTGCAAGGATCCTGTCCAGGTTCGCGTAGACTTGTGTCGGGTCAAGACCACGCAGGGCATCGTTGCCGCCGAGCTCGACAATCACGATCTCCGGACGGTCGACTAACGTCCATTCGATACGTGCCAGGCCGCCAGCGGTCGTATCTCCCGAGACTCCTGCATTGACGACATCAACATCGTATCCTGCGGCCTGTAGTCTTTTTTCCAGCTGAACGGGGAATGATTCACCATTCTCGAGACCGTAACCAGCGGTCAAGCTGTCACCCAGCACAAGAACAGTAACCTTGGTCGATAGCGATGGATTGGCAAATGCCGGCACAGCCGCCAGCATCAGCATCAGGAACAATTTATTTAATAAGGACAAGTGCATGTCAGAGCCTATGGTCGATATCGTTGATCTTCATCTCAGTCTAGTCGGTGGAGCCGGCCCGGTCAATATCCTGCGCGGCGTTGATTTATCGATTGCCGTCAACGAAACCATCAGCATCGTAGGTCCGTCAGGGGCCGGCAAGACGACCCTGTTGATGGCTCTTTCCGGCCTGGAAAAGCCTACGTCCGGCCTGGTCCGGGTCGCCGGTATCAATCTGACCGATATTAACGAAGACGGCCTGGCCCGATTTCGTCGTCAACATGTCGGCATCGTTTTCCAATCGTTCCACCTGGTACCAACCATGACAGCGCTGGAGAATGTTGCCCTGCCCCTCGAGTTTGCTGCTGCAAACAATCCCGCAGAACAGGCAAAAGCAGCTCTTGAGAAAACCGGACTCGGTGACCGACTCGATCACTTCCCGGGAGAACTTTCCGGTGGCGAGCAACAGCGGGTCGCCCTGGCCAGGGCGTTTGTCGCCAAGCCGTCACTGTTGCTGGCCGACGAACCGACAGGAAACCTCGACCGTGAGACTGGCCAGATGGTCATGGACCTGCTCTTTGATCTGCAGAAAGAACACGGGACAACCCTGGTTCTGGTCACCCACGATGAAACGCTTGCTTCGCGCTGTCATCGTTCTGTTCACATGATCGACGGCAAGTTCAAAGACCCCGCCGGAGATAATGCGTGAGCGGCCATCGAAATCCACAGGCCCCGTTTCTTCCGCAAGCCCCGTTCCTTCGACAAGCAATGCGCCTGGTCAGACGCGAACTGCGTGGAGGACTCCGCGGATTCGGTGTGTTTCTGACGTGTCTCTTTCTCGGTGTCTTTGCTATCAGCGCCATCGGTTCTTTCACCGAATCAGCCAAGTCAGGCTTGCTCGCTGATGCCAGCGCCCTTCTGGGTGGCGATCTTGAAGTCCGCCTGGCTCATCGGGAACTACCAGCAGCCGCGATCGATTTTCTGGAGACCGAAGGCGAACTTTCCCATATCACAACCATGCGCTCCATGGTTGCCAATGTTGCCGGTTCCCGACGTGTGCTGGCCGAGCTGAAAGCCGTCGATACAGCTTATCCGCTCTACGGCACGGTCGATATTGAGCCACAGCAGAACATTGCCGTTGCTCTCGATTACAACGGTGAACTCGGCGCCCTGGTTGAAGCCCCCCTACTGACCCGAATCGAGGTAAAGGTTGGCGACCTGGTCAAGGTCGGTTCCGCAGAATTTCGTATCCGTGGCGTCATCACCAGCGAACCGGATCGTTCCGTAAGACCATTCAACCTGGGTCCACGTTTTCTGACCAGCCTGACGGGCCTTTCCGCCACGGGACTGCTACAGCCAGGCAGCCTGGTCTATCACGCCTACCGATTGCGTCTGCCCGACCGGGACCAGGCTGCACAGCTCAAATCGGACCTGCCAAAACGCTTTCCTGAGGCTGGCTGGCGGCTGCAGACATGGCGTGAAGCCTCGCCAAGGGTCAGGTTTTTCCTCGACCGCATGAACCAGAATCTGACCTTGATTGGGCTCTGTGCACTACTGCTCGGAGGTCTCGGCGTCTCCGGGGCTGTGCGCGGCTACCTGACGGGCAAGATCACCCATATTGCGACCATGAAATGCCTTGGCGCACCGGGAAGACTGATATTCACAGCCTACCTGCTGCAAGTCCTTTTTCTGGGCGCCCTTGGGTCAATCGCCGGCCTGGTTTGCGGCGCCGCCCTGCCTTTCCTTCTTGACCTGCTCATCGGTGATCATCTGCCGATACCACTGGAGCCTGCCATTCACTGGCCGGTACTGTTGAAAGCGGCCCTGTTCGGCTTATTGATTGCACTGGCCTTCTCTCTCAAACCTCTGGGTATTGCCAGAAGGGTTTCTCCCGGAGTGCTGTTTCGCGGCTACAGCGATAACGCTGACAAAAATCCCGGCATCGGAACATGGATAGCGATTGCCCTTGCCGCCATCAGCCTTGCCGCGCTGGCTGTTTTGACCAGTACGGACCAGAGGATGGCCTTCTGGTTTATTTCCGGCGCAACGCTCTGCTTCGGCATCTTCAGTTTTGCCGCAACTTCAGTTGTCAGACTAACCCGCCATCTGCCGAAACCAAAGAATCCCTCTTTACGTCTGGGGCTAGGCAATATCCACCGGCGCGGTTCACCCGCAGGCAGCGCCCTTTTCTCCCTGGGACTCGGCCTGACGGCCCTGGTCATCGTCATGCTGGTTCAGGCCAATCTCGATGACATGGTCAATGAGACGGTTCCCAACGAAGCGCCATCTTTCTTCTTTCTCGACTTACAAACCCATCAGGTAACAAGGTTCGAAGAAATTGTCGGAAGTTTGCCCGGCATTCGCAAAACAGAGCGCTATCCCACTCTGCGCGGCCGCATCACCGCCATAGCCGACACACCGGTCAGCAAGGCAAAAATCGCCCAGGGAGTTCGCTGGGCGGTACGTGGTGATCGTTTTTTGAGTTATGCCGTAGAAATGCCGCTGGACACGACCATTGTTGCAGGTGAATGGTGGCCCGACGATTATGCCGGCGATCCGCTGGTTTCGATTACCGCAGATATTGCCAAAGGCTTTGGCGTTGTTGTTGGGGACACCTTGACGGTGAATGTCCTCGGACGTGAAGTTACAGCCAGGATCAGCAGCTTGAGAGAAGTGGACTGGTCGACCCTCAACCTGAATTTCGCCATCATATTCTCACCGGGCGTTCTCGAAAATGCTCCACAGACCCATATCGCGACAATACAAGTACCACCGGAACAGGAGGAGGCAGCCTTTAGCGCAATTACTGGAGAATTTCCGAATGTTTCGGCCATCAGCACCCGCGAAATGCTGAAAAATGTCTCCCGCGTCCTGGATCGGATCGGCACCGCATTTCGCAGTATGGCTGCCATCGCCTTACTGACTGGATTTCTGGTGCTGGCTGGAGCCGTTTCTGCAGATCAGCATCGTCGCATTCACGATGCGGTGATTTTCAAGGTCTGCGGTGCGACCCGCCTCAACATTTTAGGGGCATTCGCCGCTGAGTTCCTGCTGCTCGGCCTGATAGCAGGCTGTATCAGCGCGGTGGTCGGCAGCCTGGCGGCCATGGGGATTTTAAAAGGATTGATGCAGATGTCGTTTACCCTGCATCCGACAACAATCATCACCACAATCCTGACCGGGATCGCCCTAACCCTGACATTGGGACTGCTTGGAACCTGGAAGGCTCTGGGACAGAAACCTGCGACTTATCTCAGGGGTGAGTAGCGGGTGGCGGGTGGCAAGTTGCGGGAAAACGTCCGTTTGAAAAAGTTTCGTAACTATTCAGCACAATTTGAATTGTTTACAAATAACGTTTTGTCATCCCCGAATGATTCTATCGGGGATCCATGGTTTTAAGGTCTGGATTCCCGATTACACCCTCGGGAATGACAGTCTTATATAATGCTGAATAGTTACAAAGTTTCCGGAGTAGTTTTTCGTCTCATCAGCGGCCAGGCTTCGGCAACGATCATGCCGACAACAATCAAAGCGCCACCGATCCAACCTATTGACGACAGTCGATCTCCAGCCAGCCATATCGAAAAAATCGCGGCAAACACCGGCTCCAGAGTGTAAATCAGGGCAGCCCGCGTCGGCGTGGTGCGCTTCTGAAAGGTGGTCATCGCCCAAAAAGCATAAGCAGTCGCAAAAACCGAGGTGGTTATGAAAGCGAAAACCAGAGAGCCGGTCCAAACCTGCGGCCAGGAGACCGGTTCGAAAACCAGACTGCCGAAACAACAGAGTACAGCCATGGTGGCAATCTGTACAAAAGCCAGAGCCCGGCCGTCGTAGCCTTTGGTAAAGGCATCAAGCCCGATAATATGCAGGGCAATAAAGACCGAGCAGATCACAACCAGAAAATCACCGAAATTGATCGTCCAGGGTGTATGCCAGGTCAGCAGGAAAAGGCCGATCAGAGCCAGACCAACACCGATCTTCGAACCGAAAGCCGCCGGCTTTTTCAGAAAAGGCCCGGCCATCAACGGCACCCAGACCACACCGAGGCCAGTCAGAAATCCGGCATTGGCAGATGAAGTGCGTTCCAGGCCGAAGGTCTGGAAGAGATAAGCAAGAAAGAGCAGTGTACCGAGCAGAATCCCCAGACGCCAGCCACGCCGATTAAGAGAGGCAAAACCCTTGCGACCGGTAATCAGGGCAAGAAGCATGGCCGCCATGGCAAAGCGTACCCAGAGGAAGGCCATAACCGGCATCTCGCTGATGGCATCCTTGACAATCGGAAAGGTTGCCCCCCAGAAAATTGTGACTGTTGCCAGCATGAATTCGGCGAAATACTGCCGTTTGATCTTTTGATCCATCTAAATCCACCAGCAGTCTGTCAGACTATCAATAAACTGGCTGTAAATTCGCCTACTTGGCCCATATTTTGGCTCCTTTTCGACCAATAGCTACGGCTATTAATCTCAAACGAGTCAAAACCTGGTCTCAAGCATCCAAATTTTCGCTTCAGCCCTGATAGTCCGACAGAATGCTAAAAAGCTGTTAGAATCTTGTCTCAGGCGAAGGCGCTATGGTATAAGCTGATCTTATTGAATTCAATTGTTATTTCAGATCAAACAAAGTGGGAGGCCAAAATGGCTCGTGGCAGGCGCGAACCGATCGAAGTTATCTGCCCAAAGTGCCGCTATACAGAGATCATTTATCTGCCAGTCGAAGACCTGCCCCTCTGTCCCCAATGCAGCAACATCCGCATGTCGATTTCAGAGCTTCTCGATGAAGGAAAATCCTATTAATTATTTACCTGCCGAATGGTTCGGCCCAGCTATCCCTATTTTCTGTTAAGGAGGAAAGACATGAAACACGTTAAACTTCTGATTGCCTGCCTGCTGGCCCTTTGTGTTGTTCTGCCCGGTGTCGCAATGGCGGACACCCTTGACGACATCCTTGATCGCGGCACCCTGCGTGTCGGTATGGAACCCGGCTACATGCCTTTTGAAATGACCAACAAAAAAGGTGAAATCGTCGGCTTTGACGTCGATATGGCCAAGCATATGGCGAAAGCTATGGGCGTTAAACTTGAGTTGGTCAGCACCGCATGGGACGGCATCATCCCTGCCCTGATCACCAAGAAATTTGACATCCTCATGAGCGGCATGACTCTGACCCAGGGGCGCAACCTGAAGATCAGCTTTGCCAAACCCTACATTGTCATTGGCCAGAGCATCCTGATCGACAAGAAGCTGGCTGGCGACAGTCAAAGTCCTACAAAGACCTGAACAACAAGAAGTACCAGGTTGCCTCCAAGCTCGGCACCACCGGTGAGCAGGCCACCAAGCGAATGATTCCCAAGGCCACCTACATCTCTTTCGAAACCGAGCAGGAAGGTGTTATGGATCTTCTCAATGGTAAAGTTGATGCTTTCGTTTACGATCTGCCTTTCAACGCCATTGCGTTTGCTGAAAAAGGCCAGAAGAAACTGGTTCTGCTCGACGATCCCTTCACCTATGAGCCGCTGGCATGGGCTGTTAACAAAAAGAATGCCGACTTCATCAACTGGCTGGACAACTTCCTGATCCAGGCGAAGAACGACGGTACCTACGACAAGATTTACAAGAAGTGGTTCTTGAGCGACAAATGGCTTAAAGACCTCCAGTAATATTGATTAGCATGGCGGGGTCGTTCCATAGATGGAATTGCCCCGCCATCTTTTTGTCTGGCCTGATTCAGGAATATGATTTTGAACACAAACAGAAATACCTGGCCCTGGAATTTATTAACCATCGCAATTCTCTTTACGTTATGCGCTGGGCTCTGGGTCGCTACTAAAAAAATCGATTACACCTGGCGCTGGAACCGTGTCCCGCAGTATTTCATCTATCACGATGAAACCCTGATCCCGGCTCCTTTCGACGGTCAAGTTGCCACCATATCCAAGCTTGGCGACAAGACCCAGATCAAGGTTATCGGTGATAACGGCGAAGAAGAAACGTTCGAAGTCGACAGCAACGCAATTGAAGTCTTTGAAGGTGAAACCCTCTTTGAAGGTGATTACCTGGGCGCGACATTTGAATGGCGCGCTGGTCCGCTGTTGGTCGGCTTATGGACGACCCTCTGGCTTTCGGCAGCAGCCAGCATTATCGGTATGGTTATCGGCCTGATCACCGGTCTGTGCCGAGTCTCCAATAACCCGACCCTGCGCAGCCTCTCGGTTTTCTATATCGAGTTGATTCGCGGAACGCCGTTGCTGGTGCAGCTTTTCATCTTCTACTTCTTCCTCGGCACCGTTCTCGATATCAGCCGGATTATGGCCGGCATCAGCGCTCTGGCGATTTTTGCCGGAGCCTACGTTGCAGAAATTATCCGGGCCGGCATTCAGTCGATCCCCAAAGGTCAGATGGAAGCAGCCCGCTCCCTGGGGATGAATGTCCCCCAGGCGATGATCCACATTATCCTGCCACAGGCCTTCAAGCGTACTCTGCCGCCACTGGCAGGTCAGTTCATCAGCCTGATCAAAGATTCTTCACTGGTCTCGGTCATTGCCATTACCGACCTGACCAAGAGTGGCCGCGAGGTTATCACCTCAACATTCGCCACCTTTGAGATCTGGTTTGTCGTCGCCTTCCTCTATCTTTTGCTGACGTCAGTGTTGTCCCAGGTAGCCGCCTGGGTGGAACGGAGGCTTGCAGTCAGTGATTAAGACAGTCGATCTGAAAAAGACATTCGTCGGACGTGATCAGACGGTACATGCCGTTGATGGCATTTCCGCCCATATCAAACCAAGTGAGGTTGTGGTTATTATCGGTCCGTCCGGATCAGGCAAATCAACTTACCTTCGTTGCCTTAACGGACTGGAAACTCTGACCTCAGGACAGATCATCATAGATGGTGTCGACCTGACGGCGAAAAAGACCGATCTCAACCTGGTGCGTCGTGAAGTCGGCATGGTCTTCCAGCAGTTCAACCTTTTCCCACACAAGTCGGTACTGCAAAACATCGTCCTTGCCCAGCAAGTAGTTCGCAAGCGCAAGAGCAGCGAAGCCCTGGAAAAGGCCCGTATGCTGTTGCAAAAGGTCGGTATTGCTGAGAAAGGAGAATGAATATCCGATTCGCCTTTCCGGCGGACAGCAACAACGCGTTGCCATTGCCAGAGCCCTGGCTATGGACCCGAAGATAATGCTCTTCGACGAACCGACCAGTGCACTTGATCCCGGAGATGGTCGGTGAAGTTCTCGAGGTCATGAAGCAGCTGGCCCGTGAAGGCATGACCATGGTGGTTGTCACCCACGAAATGGGCTTTGCCCGGGAAGTCGCCGACCGGGTTCTCTTCATGGATCAGGGAAAGTTAGTCGAAGAAGGCACTCCAGAGCATTTCTTTACTGCTCCACAGGAAGAGCGAACCAAGGTTTTTCTGAGACAGGTTCTGTAAAACACTGCAACTTTGCAGGCCCGACCATTTCTTCTCGCTTAACGATAGACCTCATCATGACTCCCAATATCAAGAAGGACAATTTCCTTTTCAGACACCATAAGAGTCAGAGTGATCCTGTAGCTATAGGTAAGGCTAAGTGCGTAGAGTCCTTTAAGCTTACCGGAGAGAAGATGAAGAGCGAGCTGTGGGCTAAAAGGGTCAACCTGCAGGTCTTGTACAACTTTGGCGAACCGTGCCTTAAGATCTGGATGTTTACGAAAAAACTTACGTGCCTGACGGAGGAATTGATCTGGTGTCACAATTACGTACACGCTAATCCTCCGCATCCAAAGTTTGTAGCAGCTCCTCAGCCGTGGCAAACTTTTTCACCCGACCGGTTTTTACATCTTCCAGTGAATCACGCACGCGCGACAGATAGGCTTCATGCGCCTCTGCCACCAGAGCTTGGTAGCGCTCTTCCGTAAGAACCACATACTCCGGTTTGTTGTTACGAATCACATGGACATCTCCCTTATCAAGGAGATCATCCACTGCCTTCAGGCCACGTCTTTTGATTTCTTGTGCAGGTATAGTATTCATAAGACCACCTTAACGGACTACAATAAGCACCTTATTTAGTACTTATTAATGTACTATATGATATACCATGCTGGGTTTTTGAATAGCAAGTAAACAATTGCTGGGGGTGATTTAGCAGCCTGTCGGACAGGGAGACCCGCACCCCGGCATCAGCCGCAAAGGGCATCAACAACAGGAGCAGAAACAGCACAAGGAGTTGTCGCAATGAATATATTCCGGTGACACAATAGCAATGTGTCACCGAAATTCCATGATCCCAACTCGTAAATGTCCCACGGGTCATATTATCGAGTATATTTAATTGAGGAGCAATAACGCGACATCTCTCTGCCGGGAGTTTTTGTGATGAGACACCTTCATAATTTGCTGCGAATCTGTACATACATCACGGCCACTCTCTTTCTGACTGCTGCGGCGTCTACGCCCCGGGAGGTCAAAACCCAGGTGATCAAAACCCAGGAGCATGATCTTCGCATCGTCAAAATCGTATCAGGCCTTGAACACCCCTGGGGACTGGCTTTCCTGCCAGACGACAGAATCATCGTTACGGAACGCCCTGGCCGACTTCGCATGATCAGAGGTGGCCGCCTTGAAGAAGAGCCCGTTTCAGGATTACCTGCCATAACTGCAAGTGGACAAGGCGGCCTTCTCGATGTCGCCCTGCATCCGGACTTCATCAAGAACAGGCTTATTTATCTCTCCTATTCTGGATCTGGAAAGGGCGGCATCGGCACAGAGGTGGCGCGTGGGAAGCTTTCGGGAAATCATCTTAAAAATCTAGAAGTAATCTTTCGCATGGCGCCCAAATCGAACACAAGCAGGCATTTTGGCTCTCGCCTGGTTTTTGACCAAGAGGATATCTGTACATCACTCTTGGAGATCGGGGTAAAAAAGCACGTGCGCAACGTCCTGGAGACCATGCGGGTTCCGTAATACGTCTTCACGATGACGGGCGCGTGCCTGCAGACAATCCTTTCGTGGGGCAAAAAGAGTGGCAGCCTGAGATGTACACATCAGGCCACCGCAATATGCAGGGTGCGACCATCCACCCGGAAACCGGTAGCGTTTGGACACATGAACATGGCCCGCAAGGAGGTGACGAAATCAATGTCATTCGTCCCGGTATGAACTATGGCTGGCCGGTTATCACCTACGGTGTCAATTACGGGACAGGCACCAAAATCGGTGAAGGCACCCGCAAGTCCGGCATGGCACAGCCTCTTTATTACTGGGTCCCCTCTATTGCTCCATCAGGCATGACCTTTTACACCGGTGACAAGTTTAAGCGCTGGCGTGGCAATCTTTTTGTTGGCGCCCTGAAAGATCAGATGCTGGTGCGTTTAACTCTCGACGGTGAACGTGTTGTCAGCGAAGAGCGCTTGCTCATAAACAAACTTGGCCGAATCCGTGACGTAAGCCAGGGCCCGGATGGTTTCCTTTATATCCTCACCGATGAAAAGGATGGCATGCTGGTCAGGCTGGAACCCGTCGATTAGCCGTTCGACGACGGTTCCAGGCGAGACAGCCAACGGCGGGTTGGCTCCCACAAAGGCAATGAGGTTAAAATGAAATCATTTCGAAAAGAGCTCTGGTTTGAAATCCCATCGCGAAGAGGTTTTATCAATATCACACCGCAGGTAGATGCCTGCTTGCGTGAAAGTGGTATCGAGGAAGGCCTGGTGCTTTGCAATTCGATGCACATCACATCGTCTGTGTTCATCAATGATGATGAACGAGGCCTGCACCAGGACTTTGAGCGTTGGCTGGAACAATTAGCACCACATGAACCGTTGACGCTCTATCAGCACAACAACACCGGCGAGGATAATGGTGATGGCCATCTGAAACGAACCATCATGGGACGAGAGGTGGTTGTCGCTGTTACAGCAGGGCACTGGACTTTGGCCCATGGGAACAGATTTTCTACGGGGAGTTTGATGGACGCAGGCGAAAAAGGGTGCTTGTTAAAATTATTGGTGAATAACGCCCGGGTGCTTCCAGTCGCAAAGAAGCAGATGCGTGGCTAGCAGGCTGTCGGACAATCAATAAACTGGCTACCAGGAGCACAGAGAAGGACTAAGGGTTTCGAGCCAGCGGTTAATTTTCTCAAAATGCGACCCCTTCCAGTAAAGACGGTCGCAATCGATGCAATGATGAAAGTCTTCGTAGTAGAGCCTGGTTTTCGGTTCCAGGCGATGTTCGATGGCAGCTTTCTCCACCCTTTCCAGCAAACCGTTACAGGATATACATCGGAGCCACGGCCGAATGCGGTCGAACAGGAGGTAGCGAGCGAGGACTTCACGTACCTGTACGTCAACCTGGTCGGAGCGGACCAGGTAGCCGAACAGAACCTGACGATGTTTGAGAATCCCACGATCGCAGGTAAGAATGATGCGCCCCTGTTCGAGGGACAACTGCATGATCTCGGCATCTGCAAAATCGTTCTGATAAAGGCAGTCGAAACCAAGCAGGCGCAGGCGGCGAGCCAGCTTGCCGAGGTGAACATCGAGGACAAAGGTGGCCGGGTCAGGTGGTGGCGGACTTAAACGGATTAGTTGCTTGGCCGGCACAGAGAGGAAGAGCGGGTAAACGTCTATTGAATCGAGATTCTGGAGTTGGTAAGAGAAACCAACTGAGTTCCCATTGGCAAGGATGGCATTAACTTCGGTATGCGGGGTGCCCATCGCTTCGATAGCATCCTTGACCCCCGGATGTTCCCTGAAGGGATAAATTATCGGCCCCTCGCGATATTTGCTTTTCAGCAGGTTTTGCAGGTTGCCGAAATAACGAAATGCCGCAGTAAACGGTGTGTCTTTGGTAGCGGGGGGCATAATACCTATTTGGTTTTGGGGACAGGTTACTGAGGGACGATGAGAACCATGCACTTCGTGGCGTGAAGAACCTTGTGACTGACGCTGCCCAATGTCATGCCTATGAAATCCGAAAGTCCCCGTGTCCCCATGACGATGAGGTCGCACTTCTCATCTTCCGCCGCCACGAGTATCGCCTCGGCAGGGTCGCCCTCGAGAATCAGCACCTCATGGTCGATACCGTCTGCTTCCAGCTGCTGCTTCAGCGGAGCCACCGTCAACTCGGCTTTTTCCATAAACTGATTGAGAACCTTTTGGTAATAAGGCTCCCCGAGGATGTCCGGTACTTTCTGACGGACATGCAAGAGGATGATTTTTGCGTGGAAAGTTTCAGCCATCTCTGCCGCCTTTTCCACAACCCGCCGAGAACGGGAAGATCCATCGATCGGCGTTAAAATCCGTTTGATCCCTTTTTTCCCCATATTCACTCCATGGCTGTCTGAACAACGCTTACACAACTACTTTTACTTGTACCTCATGCCCGTGGGATGTCAAACCAGAGCCTGTTCATAGGAGGAACCACGACATTCGGGGCACCCAAGAATGGGTCTCCCCAGCTCATGGACAGGTTTTGTAAGTGAGTGGGTTGCAAACACAAGTTTCGTCAGACGACAGCGACAATGGTGAAAGTTTTTCGGGACGCGCCGTCGCCGATGTAAATCTCGTCTCCACAGATCTTACCGAGCAGAGCACGCCCTAGAGGCGATTCCGGTGTGATGACAATGCATTCCATATCGCCGTCGATTAATTTCAAGCCCCCGGCATCAGGTCCAAGAAAGACATCTCTACAGCTGCCGTCATCGGTCTCGATAGTGACATAAGCGGTTAAACGAATGAGCGCTCCGTCGTCGAAAGAAAGAAGTGTCAGTTTCCGGTAACTCTCCAGTGACCGACGAATCTCCTGGGCGCGATTGGCCTGCCCTTGTGCAACATAGGAGGCCTCCAGCCCGGTGGTGTCATATTTGTTGTCGGGAAGACACTCTGAGTGCGTAGCGGCGGCATGAGCAGTTCTGGCTGCCTCGGTCAGGACCATGAGGTCGGCGGTTAAGGTCGCAATGATTTTATGTAAAAGATCTTCTTTGTTCATGGTAGCCGTACCCAGTCCCCGGCTCACTTTGCAGGGCTTCGAAGTTCATGGGTTAGCCTTCCCCCTTCTGATCATACATGACATTAGAACAGGTATTATAGCTCCCGATTTCGAACGCCTTAAAGAGTCACCACCAGCCTCTCCAATAAAACATCTTCCAGATTCCGTCGACTATCAACCACCGTCAGAACGTAAACCCGCTCAACCTCAACCCGGTAAATCAATCTCCATGGCGTAACAACCTTCTCACGGTATGCATATATCCCCTGCGAAGCCAACTCAGGAACAATTCGACCACGCTCTGGAAATTTTTTCAGTGCTTCCGCTTGGTTTTTGATCCGCTCGAGTGCAGCCAGTGCATCGACGGTACTGTCATTAGCGATGTACTCTACAATTCTCATCAAATCTTGATCAGCTGATTTCGCCCATTCGACGGCAAAGCTTTTTGCCTTACTCACAGGATTCAATCCGCTGTCGCAAACGGGTCTCCAGGTCGGCAAAGACCTGATCCTGGCTCTTAACATTATCAGAACGAACGTCCTCTTCACCCAGGCAATCAATTTCAACAAACCAATTGCCGAGCGCATCTGTTCGTAACTTTTTGGATCTTGCAACACTGCACGGGTTTCACCTTTTTGGGTGATGTAGACTGGTCGTTGAGATTCATTGATCTGAGAAAGCAGACTGGCAGCGTGGCTCTTCAGGTAGGTAACAGGGCGAATGTCTTTTTTTGCGTCCATAATTTCCTCCAGTCCTTTTAAGGTACCTTAAAAGGTTCGTGAAGACAAGTATTAGTAAATGCCGCAATGCAAACCTCACGGTTCGCATAACCCGGGATACCCAAAGATGGGTGACCCCGGCTCAGCTTAAACATCATGATAGACAGGAGACAATATTCGCCGTCTCCGATTTCAGATCAAAGACGACTTTCACTCGCTTGTTTTTAAGTTGTTTGAGGACCTGCGCAATTTTATCTTCCAAAGCACCGCCGTGGTCACCCCAATCCGCACCATCTCTGGTCACAAACTCCTGGATCATGTTCCGCAACGTATCAGGATCAACCTGTTCATAGGGCACATCGACCCCTTCTTCGTGATGGACGATTGCTTTTTCCTGCGACTTGGGCTTCATAGCGAAAGCTTAACACTCTCTATCGAGGTTTGACCACCAGATTGCATATTCATATTCCGTAAATTCACTTAACCATGTGCCCAGAATTACTTGACCACTACATATGTGCGAAGTTTACATAAGAAGGGACACTTCCGGAAGTGTCCCCGATGCCTACGGAAGTGTCCCCGATGCCTACAGACTGAATTAGAATAGGTATTATCCCTCCTCGACTCTGGCCAAGATAATAGTTGACAAATACAGTCACCTTTACTATGGATACAAATCAATCAATAAATGAGGTATCAAACATATGGCTAGATTTACAGGTCCCAAAGGTAAACTTGTGCGGCGCTTTGGTGTCAACATTTTCGGTAACCCCAAGTATGACCGTCTACTTGAGAGACGAAGTCATGGTCCTGGTCAACATGGTCCCAATAGTACCAGGCGCAAAGTCTCCGATTACGCGCAGCAATTAATCGAAAAACAAAAATTGCGCTGCAGCTATGGCTTGCTTGAAAAACAGTTCCGGCGGCTGTTCCACAAGGCCCGGCAAATGCGCGGTGTCACTGGCGACAACCTGATTGTTCTACTCGAAACCCGCCTCGACAGCCTGGTTTTTCGTGCCGGCTTCGGTTGTTCTCCAATGCAGGCGCGTCAGCTGGTAAACCATGGACATCTCAACGTCAATGGACGCCGGGTCGATATAGCTTCTTACCGTGTCAAAACCAGCGACGTGATAAGTGTCCGCGACACTGCCACATCAAAGGCTCTGTCTACACGCTATCTAATGGAAAACCCCCGCTTCTCAGGTGCGGACTGGATCACAGTCGACAAACAAACATTAACAATCACAGTCGATCGCATGCCACAGCCTGATGAGATCCAACGAGTAGCGAACGAACAACTGATCGTCGAGCTCTATTCAAGGTAGTTTTAGTTTTCGGCAACCGACTCAGGAAGATATTTGAGGGGGCTTTGCTGGAAGGGGTAAGTCCGTTTGTCAAGCCTGCGGCCAATCGGGGCGCAGAAACAAATAATAAATTCATGAGAGGTTTACATGTTTGAAGCAATATTTTACCTGGGGTCAATCGTCATCGCCAACCTGCTGGTGATGCAGTTTGGGATCGTTCATGCGGCAGGAATTTCCTTCCCTGCGGGTGCCGTGGTGATCGGCTTCACATTCACGGCAAGGGATCTCGTCCAGAGACGATTTGGTAAATGGGGTTGCTGGATCTGGATGCTGGCTGCCGCAGGGATCTCGGCACTGTTCTCCCCCATCCTGGCACTAGCGAGTTTAGGCGCTTTCGTGGTCGCCGAAAGCCTCGACTGGGCTGTCTTCACGACAACCCCCTTGTCCTTTCGGGGACGAGCCATTGTCAGCAATATCGTTGGAACCCCATTGGATTCGATTGTCTTCGTTTACCTGGCGTTCGGGCCGGTCTGGGATGCAATGTGGGGGCAGACCATCGTCAAACTGGCCAGCAGCCTGCTGATCGTCTTCTTTGTCAAGAACACAATGCGTTCGACTTTTGCATCAACTTCTCTGAAAAGCACTGGCTAGGAGGGTGTCGGACAATCCATGATTCGGTGTCACAGACGGTATGTGTTCCCGATTCAATTTGAGTATTACCCCTCGATTCTCTGGTTGGCAATCGACAGACTCCTAGTCGTCACATCGCCAGCCCCAGCCACGCTGTTTCTCCACAAACGCCTTTGCCTTCTCTTCGCAGTAACCGACTTCGTCCTTTGCATCCCAGAGCGTTTCTGTGACGCCATCTTTCTGGTAACGGACTTCACAGGGGACTTTCTCCACTTGATCTTGATACACAACGCTGATGACTCTCTCTTCTTGACCATAAGTGCAGAGGTAGGTTTCGTCAGCTGCGGCAAAAGAGGCAATCATGCTCAAGGTGGCTACGAGGCAAAGGGAAGTAATTTTTTTCATTGAGGTAATCCTTTCAATATTGTTTACGATGAATAAAGAACGAACGTTGCTATTGAGATATGTCCAATGTTGGGGGCCAGGAGACTGTCGAACTATCCATGGCCCGGCTGCAATTCCGACAGTCTCCTAACGAACCCTAATCTGCGCCTTATAGTCCTCCGGCGCATGCTGAACAGATTCCCCTTGTTGCTGAAATTTATCAAGGGGAATCTGCATCGCCAGCATGCCGAAAGAGGTCACCGCCAGCAGGGCCAGAAAAGCCAGTCCCATGCCAATCCGTTGCCCCGGAGTCACCGCATAGTAACGAGCTTTCTCAGCTGCCGAACGTTTGGAAGAGCTATAAATTTGCAGACTGCCCATAATGATAATCAAGGCGACTATAGGTGACCAGGGCAGATAAAAGAGCCCGACCGCTCCAAGCAGACCAATGATCCATAATTTGGGGCTGATAACCCCGATAATCCGCCCGCCGTCAAGAGGTGAGATCGGCAGCAGGTTGAAGAGATTAAGCAAGAAGCCAGTTGTCGCCAGGGCATACCAGAAGGGGTTACCGGTCACCATGCCCGCTCCGGCACAGCCGATTGCACCCAGAGTGCCAAGTAAAGGACCACCATAGGCCATCAGCGCTTCGTCAAAAGCATCTTTGGGCATCTCCTTCATACCGATAAAGGCCCCCATGAAGGGAATAAACATCGGTGCCGTCGCCTTTATGCCCATCATCCGCAGGGCCACCACATGCCCCATTTCATGAATAAACAGCAATGCGACAAAACCGACCGCGAAAGACCACCCCCAGAACATGGCGTAGGCCCAGATGCTGATCAGCATGGTGATGAAGGTTTTGAACTTGCCGATCTGCACGATTACCGCGAGGTACTTAAGTTTACCGAAAACAAAAAAGAGCAGCAGGCCGATTGGACCGAATTTGCTCAGCAAACTCTTTTTTGCCGGTGGCGGCGGTGACGAAATCTGCTCAAAGGTAAATTGAACATCATCTTTAGCCTCTGACTGTGGATCACTAGCATCTGACTGTGGATCACTCATTTATATTTCCATATCCAGGGGCAAGACTGTCCAGTAATGTGGTGACTTTCCAGTCGACCTGCAGGTCGGCGAGATCCCGCTGGTTTCAAAGTCGAGCACGACGATGGTTTCATTGCCGGAAGAAATCATGGAGAACAGTTATACGGGGTTGCGTACGGATAGGCAATAAAAACAGCGCTGGTTGAATCTGGTAATCGGGGGAGGTTCAGTCCGACCCCAATGGCCTCATGAAAAAAGAGGTCACAAGACATCCCTTTCTCAAATAGAGCTATACTGGAGAAAATAGCTCCTTCACCGCCAGGTTATCCACCTGCCGCGGTAAAACTGCATATGGAGAATCTTATGAACAACAAATCAATTTCCTTAATTCTCGCATTGCTCTTCTGCTTCGGTTTTGTCCCTTCGGCCATCGCAGCCGGAGATCTGACCAAACAGACGCCTATCGAAGTGAAAGTTATGCTTGGAGACACCAAAGACGCCTTGCGCTTTTACCCGGCGCAGCTCACTTTCGAAACCGGCAAGCTGTATAAGCTGGTGTTGCACAATGCCAGTTCAATGAAGCATTACTTCAGTTCGGCAAGTCTAGCGCGGTCGGTTTTTACCCGTAAGGCACAAGTCCTCGGGGCTGACGGCAAAAGCATTGCTGAAATCAAAGGAACGATCAGGGAAATCGAAGTTTATCCCGGCGGTACGGCAGAATGGTGGTTCGTTCCGTTGCAGACGGCGAACCTGAAAGACCTCAGGTGTACGATCAAAGGTCATACCGAAGCCGGCATGGTTGGTTCCGTCACCATCAAATAATCGTACTTCCCGGCGGGTATAGGGAAGGCACTGCGGGTGAGGCAACCGGGGAGACGACTAAGATTAGATTGGAGATTATGCCCCTCGAATCTGCCTCTATCCAAAGGTTCCTTTGCGCTTATAGATATTGATAATATAGCCCTGCTCAATCGCATACCGACGCCCTGCTTCGGAGAGGGTAAATCGTTGTCCCAGCAGCGTAGACAACTTAACATGGATCAGTCCCCGGCGATGGAGAGACTTGAGAGTCTTGTGGAGTATGGATGTCCCCCGGCTCTTGTATCGACTTACCACTACAGGATTTCAATATAAACCAGGCACTGAGCAAGGCGACGCTCCCGGGTTCTGCTATGATATTAGAAAAGGTTAAAATCAGGATCTGAATATCAGGAGTCGGTCACCAATATGCCGAAAAATCCTTTACAAAGAATCCTGCTGGTTGCGTTTCTGGTACTGGCCGTCAATAGCTTGTATCTTTACCTTTCCCCCCCTGCGACGAGAGATCCAGTTATCCAGATCGCCTACAGTCGTTTCAAGGATGA
>PVMK01133956.1_pt1 | contig 22669 bp, 23 predicted proteins | sample 1853481 | NCBI WGS metagenome assembly PVMK01 (sample SAMN08533507, study PRJNA380276) | Marine sediment metagenome, whole genome shotgun sequencing project. | reverse complement strand
AAAATTGCGGATTCCGTGCCTGAGTAAAATTAGGTAGGATTCAGATTTGTTATGGATTAGTTACGCCCATCAATAGCTGTTAAAATTTTTGCTACCTTATCTAAATAATTCTCTTCGTTCTATAGCCTTTTCACCCCTGAAGTTCTGGATCTTTCTGCGGTCAATTCCGCTTCTGCGCTCCTTACCGGATCTTCGCTCAGAAGTGTTATCCATAATGTTATATTGCCTTCTGTCTGCCCCAGATCGCGCACCGCCGTTGTCATTTATTCGTGTGCTCTTCTCCGAAACTTTCACCGGTAATAAAACCCTTTTATCAGTTAAAAAAATTATTCTAAGCCGCTTTGGGATTAATCTCGAGGGTTAGTACAAAAGTGAGCTTTAAATAGCAAATGATGTCTGATAGATGGAGGGCGAAAATCCTTTAGAGGTAAAACCATTGAACAAGCAATGAAGTCAAACTGAAAATATGCTGCAACTCAGAGCCCATTACGGCCGTGAATAGTACTTTTAAAAAATGTTAATAATTTGTTTATAACCTGTTCATAACTTCGTATGTAATTGAAATTTGGAATAAAAAATTGAATTGCAATAAACCACTGAATTTATATGATTAAAATGAAGTATTAAAAATATTCTAATAGATTTCAAAAAGATAAAAATTGTTAATAACTTGCCAGTGATAATAATCTTGAATGCATAATGTGCGCAGCTTAAAGCGAAGGGGATGAGCCAGCTCGCAGGAGGTGGCAGCCAGCCTCGCTAAAGCGGAGGAGGGAGGGGCTGGAATACTTTCTGCGTCAGCTTGAAACCGCGAGATTTCATGAGAATGGCTGACAGGAGCCGTATGAACCGAGAGGTTCACATAACCGTTCAATAATCCACCCGTTCTTTTAATTCTTTACCACACTTGAAAAACGGCAGTTTTTTGGGAGCTACGTGAACGCTTTCCCCTGTTTTGGGGTTCCTGCCTTTGTAGGATTGGTGTTTTTTAACATAGAAAGAACATAATCCCCGAATTTCAACCCGGTCACCCCTTGCAAGAGCTTCAGACATACTTTCGAAAAATAGATCAACAACAGCTGCAGTCTCTCTCCTTGAAATTCTGTGTTCATTTTTCAGCATGGCAATGAGTTCAAGTTTATTCATGGTATCTCCCTGAATGTATCTAAAATTTTAGAATTGCGATTTGTTTGGCTGGCATCACACTGATATTATTAATAATACGCGATACAGCAAAAATAGTCAAGGATTTCTGATAGTTCCGCGCTATTTTACATTATTTAATAAAGAAAGTTGTTGGCTATGGCTGTTATGAATCAAAAAACCAATCAAATGCAGACTTTTTTAAAGAGCTTTCAAAATTCTAACAATTTTACACTTCTTCTATCCGCTACTTTCGGAAACTTGAGCGGCAAAAGAAGCTGTCGACTTTTCAAGGCAACTGAATCTTGATCATCGAAATTTGAAATTGAGATGCCCAGCAACCTGACTTTCTTTTTTCCTGCTTCGGTCTTGGATAGCAACGGTTTAACAAATTTCATAATAACTGAAGCATTATCCGCCGGTTCGTCAATCGTGACGCTTCTGGTAATGGACTGGAAATCAAAATATTTTATTTTCAGAGTGATCGTCCGACCTTTCGCCTCACGCTTAATTACCGAATCTTCTAATCTAACAGCAATGTCATCCAATATCTCGAGCATCTGATCCGTATCATCAAGATCCTCGGAAAAGGTTGTCTCTTTTCCAATAGATTTTCTGATCCTGTTAGGCTCTACCGGTCTTTCATCCATTCCGTGGGCAATATCGTAAAAATAGCTTCCAAACTTTCCAAAAATCTGAATCAGCTGTTCCTTCTTATACTTTTTAAGATCAGCACCGGTTTTAATCCCCAGGTTAAGCATTTTTTCCTCAGTGACTTTACCGACTCCAAAAAATTTCCTGATCGGCAACTTATCGATAAATTCGTCTGCCATCTCAGGTGTAATGACTGTTATGCCGTCCGGTTTATTTATATCAGAGGCAACTTTTGCAAGAAACTTGTTGAATGAAACTCCGGCCGATGATGTAAGTCCATCTGTTCGTTGAAAAATCTTTTTCTTGATTTCCCGGGCGATCAAAGTAGCAGAAGGCATCCCCTTGAAATTCTCGGTGACATCAAGAAATGCCTCATCAAGCGATAAGGGTTCAACAAGATTAGTATATTCATAAAAAATTTCTCTTATCTCAGATGATACGGCTCTGTATGCATCAAATCTTGGTCGAATAAACACTGCTTCCGAGCAAAGTTTGTAAGCCGTCGATGAAGCCATCGCAGAGTGGATACCAAATTCTCTGGCCTCATATGAACATGCAGCAACCACACCTCTTGAGTTTGGATCACCACCTACGATTACAGGTTTTCCCTTTATTTCAGGCCTGTCCCTTTGTTCGACGGAAGCATAAAACGCATCCATGTCGATATGAATAATTTTACGCATTAGCTGTATGAAATTTTTTAATTGAAGGATTAAAGCTACTATATCACAGAAGGTGGGTTATAAATGAGGGGGAAATATTTCTCAATCTGAAATATGCAATTTGCAGGAAGCTGCTTTTTTGGGGATTGGCAAATGAAATAGAAAAATTTGATCAATTTCGGGTTCATAGCCGTTATGTTGTCCGTTTTATTATGTTGTTGGAATTTAATTCTCTTCATATAGTTCTTCTTATCTTATTCCTTAAAAATAATAATAAATCCATTTAATTCTTCTAATTCCCTTTCCATTTAGCTTCTTTCTTGATATTTTATTTGTGGCCTGCAGAAGGGAATTCTTAGAGAAGAAAAAGCATTGCCTTGTTGTGGTCCTCAAAAACCCCATTATAAGGGCTTCAGAGCGAAAGGAGAAGTAATTAGTATGATATCTGAACGCCTGAGGGAAAGAAAAAAGATGGCTCTGCTTGGGTGGCCTTTAAAGAAGCTACTGGTGCCTTGAGGTCCAACCGTAGGGGTGCCCAGGCAGTCACGAATTATGTTGCTTGCGGTGATTACAATTTTGTAACATGCCTCATAAGCAACTGAATATATTATCGATATGAATTTACATGGCTTTCACCAATAAATATAATAATTTCAATTGGATAGAAGGGCTCGCAACATAATAGCCGTTATCGAACCTTTCGCTATTTTGGTGATTGCGTATCGCAATCTAAAACATACAAACAATTTTTAATCTTGAGTTCGTTTAATATAGATTTGTAAGCTCAATCGATAAGAGGTTTCCCAAGGATGGGATTTTGTCTTCATACCTGACACGGTCTTCGCCATGCCTTTCCTTTAACGCCCACAACAACGGCTCTTTACCGATGCAGCTTAAGGTGGTTTGAAGCCTGCTCCTGTAAGCCGACTCCGAGGGGCCCTCCCTCATCTTCTGTACAGTTACACACACTCTATATTAAAAGTGCGCTCGTGGCGCACTTGGAGATATCTTGATTAACGACATTCATAATCCCCGCAGCTTATTGCGTCGGCTTGATGGGTTTGTTAGCACGAATTAATACCCCCTTAGTTTTTGGAGAGCTGTTAAAGCCTGTTTCATTGACCAACTCAATATCAGCAAAGCCTGTATTTTCAAAAATTGCCAGAAAATCCTTTTCTGGTATCGCTCCACCCTCTCATTGAAACCAGCTTTTTATGATTTGCTTTCTCTCTTTAGTTAACTCGCCGATTAAAATCTGGTCTGCAATCATCAGCCGTCCCCCCGGCTTTAGAACACGAAAGACCTCAGAAAGGGCCCTGGCCTTATCAGGCACAAGGTTAAAAACCCCATTGGAGATAACAACATCGAAATTCTCGTCTGGAAATGACAATTTATCAGCAGATGCTTCTTCGTAAGTCACATTATCAAGATTTGCCAATGTAAGATTTTCTTTAGCCCGATGTAACATCTCAAGCATCAGATCAATTCCAACCACCTTTCCGGTGGGGCCTGTCATTTTGGCAGCAAAAATTGTATCGACACCAGACCCACAACCAATATCTAAAACCGACTCCCCTTCGTTTACAGCCCCTAGCGTAAAGGGGTTTCCAACCCCACAATAAGAAGCTATTACAGCTTCTGGCACCGCCTTTATAATTTCCAAATCGTACTGCAATGCCTCAAGCCCCGCTTTGCCAGTAAGATACTTAAACAGGCCGTCAGGCTTTTTTGCCACTTGTTTATATTTTTTTCGTATTCCCTTGTAAATTTTGTCTTTTTCTTGTGAAGAAAATTCGGTTTCCATGATGTTTCCTCTTTTAATGGACAACATTTCGTTTTTACATGGGAGAATCGATGGCCTTCCTGATGGTTTCCGAGAGTGTTTCCATGTCCGGAATGTTGTCAAAGGCGATTTGCTCGTTGATTACAATGGATGGAACAGCAGGCATTCGCTTACAAATTGCCCCGAGTTCAGCGTGCCGCATCACACCTTCTTTGGAACCGACATCGACCACCGTCCACTGGAGAACTCCCTTCTCAAATTCGGGAGCAATTTCTTCCAGTATTGCAAGTGCCAAATCGCAAAGCATACAGCCCTTTTTCCTGGCAACAATCTCTACAAAAACCCCTTGATAGTATATTTTCATCAACCCTCAAGATGACGCAATCTTTTTAATGCATGATTAAGCGTGTCTTTTAACAAATCAAGAGACCCTGCGGTCTTTTCCACCCTCAAGTTAAACTCCGCCGCGATCTCTTGGGCTTTTTTCATCAGTCTTCCTTGATCTCCCAGGTTCATATCGATATAAAGGGCCCGAGTATAATCTTTTAACATCCGGTGGGCCACCTGAAGAGGGTCCAAGCCTTTTACTGCAAATCGTTTGAGTTGGAGCTCATGAAAAACGAATTCCATACCCAAATCCGTCCATCCGGGAGTTAGAAACCAGGTCCCTGCTTCTTTATTAAGTTCTTCTCTGTATCGATTCTGGCCCAAAAGCACACCGATACAATCGTCGGCATCAGGATAGAAGACTGGGATCTTAAAGTCAGTAGGCAGTCGGTCCATGGCCTGGCAGCGTCCATATCCCAACATAATAGCCTTGGCCTGATCTTGGAGATCCAATATTTTCTCAGTCATTGTCTTCAAGAGCAGGTCAGGTTGAATATGAAGCCCCCACTCCATTGGCTCCAAATGGGTGACCTCAGGGACCTTCTTTACAAGCGCTTTTATCTCTTTTTCAAGGACTGGGCAATAAATAACGGCTATTGTCATCTCAATCCAACAAGACCATGCAGTACCAGGCGGGAAGGAGTTTCCCCTCTTTGTCGAATGCGACTTCCAATCCCAAAGGCTCCAATGTTTTCCCGATGTCCACGCCGTAGGCATCCATGGCCGGCCGGGCCAAATGGGGAAAAAGGCAGGGTTCGGGATAGGCGCATTGGTCACATTGTACACAAAGAGCCATAGCAAAGGAGAACTCGCATCCGTGAGAGAGCATGGCTTCTTTTTCTATGGCTACAGCAACCGCCTGTCCCACTTTTGGATCCGTTGCCTTGATGATAATCGCCTTCTGATATTGTTGAAAGGCATCCATGAACATTTCCGAGGAAAGATCCAAATGGGGTGGACAGGTCCAGAACCTTCCCCAACGGTTGCACCCGAAACGGCATTTCAGGTGAGAACGCGGATCGAAAACGATCTGGTCAGTATCGATCAGCTTGGCTTCACGAGCACCTAATTTGATACTCTTGCCAATTAGAGCTTGGTACTTATCCTCCATGGGTCCTCCTCTTAGCATCCAAGATACTGCGATAGCGAAGCATTGTAAATGATTTCTGATGTCCTTATGTAGTTAATCGCTTATAGATAGCTGGAAGCATCAACGGCAATTGCTCAACACGCGGGACAACGATGCTCTGTGTCAGGGGGCAAATCCATTTCATATAGTCGGAGCCCTTCTGGTCGGAGGTAATTATAAAAGGATGAATTTTGTGCTGTCGGGCTTCCTGAAGGGCTTTTTTGGTGTCCGCAAAAGCATAACTCAAATTCCCGTATTCAAGGTCGTAAGGCCTGCCATCGGTAAGGATCACCATGAGCTTAATCAATGCCTGCACCCCATCAAGTTTATAAATGCCGTGGCGGATCACGGCACCAAGGCGAGTCAGTTCCATTGGTTCCAGGCTACCCAAGCGGTACTGAACACGTTCCCCGTAAGGTTCGCCAAAATCCTTGACGGTAAACAAGTCAACCCTGAACCGGCCCTCGGTACTGAACCCGAATATTGCAAATGGATCACCCAGAGAGTCGAGAGCTTCAGCCATGAGGACCATGGCCTCCTTTTGGATGTCGATGACCCGGCGGCCGTTAACTTTCACTTCCGTAGACACGCTCATGTCCACCAGGAAAAGCACGGCCACATCCCTTGTCCTCTTGTCCCGCCGGATGTAAACATTCTCAGAGAGGAAGGAGCCCGCACGCATTTCAACGAAAGCCTGGACCAGGGCATCGATATCCAGTGCGTCTCCCATGGGTTGGGCCTTAAATTTCTTGAATCTCTCCGGTTTGAGCCGCATGAACTGCCGTCGAATCATGGTAATCAGGCCGTGCAGCCTGGTCCGGACCTCCTCCACAAAAGGATTGGGCTCGTCTTTGGCAATACGCTGGCGCACCAAACACCAGTCCAACTTATAATCGGATAAGTCCACATCCCACTCTTTGTAGAGAAAGGTCTTAAAACTTTCCTGGAGCTCTTCAGCATCCGGGGAGGCAAACTCCAGATTGTCGAAAATTTCTTGAAGCTTTTCCCAGAGCCCTTTATCATCACGCTGCCCTTCGGCAATCATATAACTCAGGAGTGCCTCAATGACTTCGGGCGGGAGATCGGCTCTTTCTTCGGCCTTCAACATGAGCTTCTGAACGGTAGCTTCGGTTTCTCTTACCAATTCGGGAAGCAGATCGCCCCACCACGGCAAGAATTGCCTGAAGTCTTTAGGGATATCCGATGGGTAGGATTGAGGGAGACCCACCTCTGTCAGCTGTTCCATTTCACGAAGGAAACCCGGAAATTTGCCGAGTAGATTTCGATCAGCTTGCAGATGGATTTGAATGAGATCAGGAACTGATTTTCCGGATCTTTCTCGCCATCCTTCCCACTTCAATAAGCTAGACTGATGCAGGGCCATAAGCTTGAATAGCCCAAAATTGGGCAGCACTATAGGGAGGTAAATGGTCCGACCGTCCGTGGCAGCGCCTCCTGTGAAGCCTTTGACACCTACAAGGGATGTGTTGGCGCGTATTCTTACTGGTCGCCCAAGAAAGGCCTCACAAATAAGGGAGAGGGTATTGGCCTTATCCTGCAGGGTCGTGCCTGATGACATTACATCTCTTTTTTCCATCGCTTTGAAGGAGATACCGCTGAAGTATTTGATGAGTTCCTCTTCAGAGTGACTGCATTCTAATCCCTCGGCGACCCACTTTTCTGTCTCCTGGTCATTGAGTATCAGACAGACCCGTGCCCCGTGTCGGATAAAGGCCTCCGCCGCTGACGGCGAGACTCTTGAAATCCGGCTTGCTTGCTGAAGAGAGAACTTCCAATCGGAAAGCTCAATGGCACATTCACTTTTCTGTGACACCGCTTCCTCCAGATAGGCCTTGGCCGCCTTCCCCGTTCGCCCTTCCGCCTGCAAAGCTTCCAGGGCCTGGTCGCCCCAAAACAAAAGGTCTCCCGATCCAAAGGCCTCTATCGCCAATGGTGTTTGATTCAGAAAGGCGATAGCCACATCGATGTCCCGATCGGCTAAGTAACAGACAAAGAGGGACCATCTTTCAATAATATCATCCTTCTGAGGAAGAGCCCTTACTGCACTAAGATAGGGTTGGACTAAGGTCCAGTTATGAGCGCTGAGCATTGAGGCTCCCCAAAGTATCAAGTCCTGGTTTGGACTCTTACCTAAGGCCTCCATATTGTTGAGAACTTGGAGAAAAAAATCTATGGATTTGCGGGATCTGAGATGTGAAATAGACGAGCAGATCTTCAGGTAAGTATCATGCCTGGCCCGTGGAAGTCTCAATAAAATATGGGGATGCTCCTTGATAAACTCTCGCACCTGACTAAGGCGCTCTCGAGAGTAAGTCCTGCAACAAGAGACAAAGCTCATAGCTGATCCTCAGAATATTCCTGAGACGATCTCAGCGATCGCGTCTTGCATCTCAGGATCGTCTGTCATGGGCCGCGTTGCAGCGGCCTCGCAGGCGACATGGGGCGAGAGTCCTTTTGTGATGAATTTGGCCACATATATGAGCAATCGCGTGCTAATCCCTTCTTCCAGCCCATGCTGCCTGAGATTTCGGATCATCTCACCCAGACGTACCAGGCGGCCCGCGGTGTCCTCATCCACACCGGACTCTGTCATGATGATGGTTTTTTCTTTATCTGCGGAAGGATGTGAGAACTCGATGGCCGTGAAGCGTTGGCGGGTGGAGTGTTTAAGATCTTTCATTACACTCTGGTAGCCCGGGTTGTAGGAGATAACTAGCAAAAAGCTGGGGTGGGCTTCCAACAGCAGACCGCGTTTTTCTTGAGGAAGAATTCTTCTGTCATCGGTGAGGGGATGGATCACCACTGTGGTGTCCTTGCGTGCCTCCACCACCTCGTCTAAATAACAGATGGCTCCGTGTTTGACCGCCAGGCTAAGGGGCCCGTCAGACCATACGGTTTGCTCGCTCTTTAAAAGGTATCGTCCTACAAGATCAGACGCTGTAAGGTCCTCGTGGCAGGCAATAGTTACCAGGGCGAGAGAGAGCTTCCATGCCATGTACTCCAGAAACCTCGTCTTGCCACAGCCCGTTGGGCCTTTAAGCATTACCGGGAGTTTGAGCTGATAAGCTGTCTCGAAAACCTGGACCTCGTCTCCAATCGGCAGGTAAAACGGTTCACAGGTGATATGGTAATCTTCTATGGCCTTCTCTTTAGAAACCTTTAACGGGTGCACCTCTTCCGCTTGCACTTTTGCTCCTTCCTATCCCATGGGCCTGGCCGGCCGGAAGCTCCGGGAGATGAATTACATTACCCGAAACCTCCGACCAACGGTTTATCAAAAGTCTGTGAATCCGGTTTCTTACTTCAAAACCGGTAACTCTCCTTTAGTATTTTCCGTAAAGTTCCGCAGCCTCCATCATGGCAATAGCATTGAGTAATGATCCATTCGGGGGGAACTCGCACCCGGTGGAAAGGATGAATCCGCCACCCGCTGATAGTTCTTCAATCTGCCGTTTACACTCTTCTTTGGCTTCCTCAGGAGTATTTAAGAACATGTGCCAGGCCGGATCCACATAGCCGATCATCGTAATCTTGTCTCCATACTTCTCCTTGGCCTCCTTCATGTCTTTACAATCATCAGGGACATGGGCGTGGGAGATGGCCACCGGCTGCATGGTCTCGATCTGCACGTCAAAGTAGACACCGTTGCCGCAGTTGTGAACTATGACCATGGAGTCACCCTCTCTGACAGCCTCGGCTATGCGAGTTGCAAAGGGGGCTTCGGTTTCCATCCAGAGTTTCTTGCTCATGATGCATTGGGAGGCAAACAGCGTGTCCAGAACAACCGCATGCACACCAGTCTTGGTAAGGGCCTTTATGTAATCTACCAAGACGTCGGTGATGACCTCCATCCCCTTGATGACATCCTCTTGATACTTCATGCAATCAATAAACAGTTTTTCTGCTGATCGCATCATGGACAATATCCCCAAGGGGGCGTACACAAATGCCATCTGAGCCACGGTCGAGCCGAGTTCGTTCATCAGGATATCGCAGTACTTGATCGCCTCCTTCATCCTGGGACTTTTGGTGGGGTCGAACCGTTCAATCTTGGCGTAGTCGTCCGGGCTTTTAATCCAGGAGTTGTCATAGTTGGGATGGGGGGTGTCCTCAACAGGGAAAACCATCTCTTGACCGAAATCCGCGGCCTCCACCGAGAGATCCACAAGCTGTAAACATCCATCCATACCGATCAGTTTAACGGCCTGTAACATGCATTTTGCCTGAAGTTCGCCATCCTGGGCCCATTCGGCGTAAGTTGCCCCGTATACCCTACGGGCTGCAGAACAAACCAACGGCCCGGCCGGGACCCGGTCTGCTTCCTTGTGTTGTAAGGCTGTTCCGATACGTTCTAAACCATTCATTTTAAACCTCCTTTCCACCTTTTGGCAAAATTGATAGCATAACAATTTACCTAAGCATCCTATTTCTTATCCTTAGTCGCCCTTGGCCTTTTCATAATCTCTCAGCCGGGATATCATCTTAATCCCTTCTGCCACTGCATTCCCAGCAGACTCGGCATATCCATCCGCACCGAAAAGGGTGGCAACATCTTTGGTTACGGGTGCACCGCCAAGCATGATTGCAACATTCGGGTTTTTGTCCTTGATCATTTTAATGACCTTTTTCATGCCCAGCATGGTCGTGGTCATCATCGCCGACATAGCCACGACCTCGGCATCCGTCCGCAACTGTTCCTCCACAAAACTCTCAAGCGGCACGTCCCGGCCAAGGTCGTAAACCTCCCAGCCGGCGACATCAAACATCATCTTAACCAGGTTTTTACCGATGTCGTGCACATCTCCCTGAATGCTGCCAATCACCACCTGCGCCACCGAACCCGAGTCCGACGCCGGAACATGCGGTCGCAGTATACCCAGGCCCACATATAAGGCATCCGCGCACATGAGCACCTCAGGGACAAAATATTCGTGCTTCTCGTAGAGATCACCGACGACCTCCATCCCGGCGGCCAAACCATCCATGATCATCTCTATCGCTAAATATCCGTCATCGACAGCTTGTTGTGAGGCTTCCTTCACCTGTTCCTCTTTGTAATTGATTACACCGTCTTTCATAGCTTCCAATAATTCTTCTTTGCTCGCCATATTATTGCCCTCCTTTCCTCGTTTTTTCCCAGCCCTTCATATTTGTTTCTCAGTTAAACTGGAAATAGTATCCTTGCAAAGACCTTTAAGTTTTAAAGCTACGAAAATTTTTCAACTATTTCGACCACCTCCTCTATGCCTTGACCAAAATGGGTACTCAAACCAAACGCTCCGTTACAGTATCCTTTCAAGACGCCTCCGATCTCAGCCAGGCGTTCCGATTTTATGAGGTCAGTTCGGCTTACTACCACCAGGTCAGCATCCCTGATCTGGCCGAGAAGCAAGGCTCTGCGTTCCTGCCATGAAAAATTAAAAGAGGGCCCATCCACCAGTGTGATAAATGGGCCTATATCGTACTTAATATCTCTTAACCCCATGGCCGATACATTACGAATCTCCCTTGTTACCACCATTTCCGATGGTTCTATAAACAGGAAATCTGGATCAAGTTCCCTTCGGAAACCCTTGATCCGGGTGACCAAACTGGCCGCCAGTGAACAACCTACTCACCCTCCCCTTATGTATTCCACTGCAAGGCAGTGAGATTGGATGAAGTCTGGATCAAAATCTTTTTCCCCGTCGTCGTTAACGATGACTGCCGATTTCCTTCCTTTGGCTCCTATACGAGCTATCAGTTCACGAATAAGTGTTGTCTTGCCGCTACCCTGTGTTCCCGAGATGCTCAGAACTTTCATTCGTTTGTTCCATTCTCTTCTTTTTGATCGTCCTCTATCAACTGTTCCTTCAATTGACGGATGTAATCCTGTTTGGACACTGTGAAGTCGAACTCGTCGAAATATGTGTGTTCTTTTTCTTTGACAACGGAAAGTCCCTGTTTTGTGGCCACTTCATGAATTCCCTCTAGTGTTGCTGTTTTTACAGTTTCTTCAGGAATTCCCTGGACAATACTGTTGATGGCCATGTAAAGATCCCTGACAGGATATTTTAATTGACCGGTGGAATATGCCCCATGGGAAACACCAATTGTATCGGCCTTTATTGTTCCGGCCTCGGTCATCACATGTGACTTGATGTGCCCGATACAGCGAGCTCCTAAATCCATGCATTGTCCAGCGATAGAGAGCATCATCTCCTCGGCTATCTCCTTCACCTGGATATCGCTCATCTTTTCCTCTCGTTTCAGACTCACGGCTACGCCATAACCGCTCACACCGTGCTCTGTGTAACAACCTTTTTCGGTGGTTTTGAAATCCTCCATTTCACCTAAACCTCCCATGTCAGGATAATGTCTATGATTCGTTCCACCCCCGTCCCGGTAAAAGAGGACAAGTTGAGGATCTCAGCGCTCTCATTAAACTCTCGAATCTTTTGAGCCGCTTCCTCAGTTGCAGATTCATCAACGGCGTCCACCTTGCTGATCGCCACAACGTCCGCATCTTTTACTTGGGTGACAACTAACTGACCCAGCATATCCATATCCAAGAGTTCGGCAGGACGGGTGGCATCGAACAGAACAATGGCCGGCCCAAGAGATATCTTCGCATCACGCCCGCCCATTTTGGCGGCCGTCTTTACCTGACGGGGCACCGCAACACCGGTTGGCTCCACCAGTACATGGTCCGGGTGGAAGTCTTTGTACAACCCGTATATGGTCTTGGCGAAAGTGGCGGCAACTTCGCAGCAGATGCAGCCGCCCCCTATATCCTTGACCCGCATACCACTCTCCTCAATAACTTTGCCATCCACCGGAATCTCTCCAATCTCGTTGACCACAAGAGCCACTTTCCGCTCTCCATTACCGGCAAGTTTCTTGGAGAGAATCAACAATAATGTCGTTTTACCGCACCCTAAAAATCCCGCAATTTGTGTAATCTTCATTGTACCTCCCCTCGATTCATGAGGCACTTCTATTTTCAGTTCTTACTTCGCTTGATAACCTTTTTTAACCATTTATACCTATTAAATATATATTAAATTAGTAGGTTTACAACCAAAATAAATGCAAATGAGTGCTTATTGTTCCTATTGCATGACGTTACAAACGATGAATGTGACTTGGATCCGATGTTAGTGCAAAAGTTTGGAATTCGTCCTTTCATCTCTGATAGGAATGAGATACTTATAGAGTGCTTGGAACATCTTAATAAGCTTCATCGAATATGACGCTTCCATAAATTGCTCCGGTAGGTCGGCAATTTCCTCTAGAATCCTTCTATCTTCTTTAACGAGGTATTGGTGATACTGCCACCAGGATGATTCTAGATCTTTTGAAAAACTGATATATTTCTTAGTAAGCAGAGTGATCGGCATGATCTCTTTAAGTTTTTGACATAGAAATGAGGCCCTTGTCCAGCCATGGGAGATGATTCTCCGGTAGTTATCTCCTTCTTCACTCTGTGGATTGATTTTATGAAAGTAAAAATAGGTCTGAGGAGTTCCATGGCCAATCTCTATAATGATGTTTGTTGCCAAGTGCAACTCTAATCCAATTTTAAGACGTTCGACCATATGACGAATGAAGTTAACCCCTGCACCGCTTATGGGAAATGCGGGGAGAATCTGTTTGCTGAAATTAAATTGTTTAAGCTCCGGCTGGCGTTTCAATAAGCAACAGGCCAATTCTCGATCTATCCATCCCTGCAAAGCTGGAAGAGAGATTTCCTTCAAATACTCCTCGCAAATATGAATCGTCACCCTGTTGATATGTTCTTCTGAATATATGGGGCTTAAGAATGTCCTTTTATATCCTGTCTCATAGGCAATTTGAGTCGGGTAGAAATAAAGTTCGACATCAAGAGGCGAAAAAGCATTAGCCTTTTTTAAAAATTCCTCAGCATAGTTCCGAGAACGTTTTTGCAGTTCATCAGAGGTAACAGAGTATGAGTTTTCATCAAATCCGGGTGTCATATAACGCCTTCATTTAAAAAAGGGCATTACAGCGTCTCATGGAATTCTTTTGTTGAAAATTCGTTCTATTGAGTCAGATGTTCACCTTGTGGAAATGAATCGTTCAAAATTTGTGAGTTAAGAATGTCCACTGCTTCATCGATAGTTACGGGAATATCGTTTTCTGATAATGTATCTTCCATGATTCTTTGAAACAGTCTTGTCAAAAGAGGGGGCTCAAGACGAGAGCGCTCAAGAAGTTTTTCATCGGTTAATATTTTCTTCAAAGTCCCATCTGCTATGATTCGCCCCTCATTCAAAATAATAATACGTTTGGCTATTAGAGAAGCAAGATTGATATTATGAGTAACGACGAGAAATGTATAGCCATGGTGTTCATTTAAGTGCTTTAAAAGCCGCACGAATTGTTTTGCTGAAGCCGGATCTAGATTTGCCGTGGGTTCATCGAGGAGAACCAGAGGGGGTCTCATGGCAATAAGGCCTGCTAACCCCACCCTCCTCATTTCACCGTGGCTGAGCATATGGATTGGACGATTGGCAAGGTGCTTGACCTCCATCAAATCCATGGCAGTTTCAACAAGGCGCTCCACATCATCGTCTGTTAAACCTCGGTTTGTGGGACCGAAAGCGATATCTTCCCGAACGTGTGTGCAAAATAATTGTTCAGCCGGATCTTGAAAAAGGATTCCAACATAGCGAAATGCCTCTTTCCGTGTTTTCTTGTCGAGTCGTTGGCCGCATAAAAAGATTTCCCCTTCGCTCGGGGTCAATATCCCCGAAAACAACCGAAGCAGGGTCGTCTTTCCAGCCCCGTTAGGCCCACAGAGGGCCACTACTTCTCCTTTTTGAACGGTAAGGGATGTTTCCTTTAAAGCCCGGTTCTGTGAAAAGGAATAGGATAAATTGCTGCAAGACAGTATAGGGACGGATTTATCCATGTAATCCGGAGTTACATCACAGCTATTTGGACATGCATTGGATTCAATTAAAGAACTCATCCTGTTTTTTTCCCCAGTGTTTGCGCCTCTTGCCATCATGGCAATTTGAATGCTCCTTGCCCTGTCATAAGCCCTCAAGATTATTTGGGCCAGTATCATGGCAGTACTGATAATACGTTTACGATAGCCCTGAAAACCACCCCTTGTCCGACACGCATCCCGCATCCTGATAAACTCGTCTATGAGCAGAAATGCGTAACGATATGCCATGGCAATCGTTTCTACCAGAATGGCCGGAACGCGAAACCATTGTAAAGCATCCAAAACTTTAGTAAATGGGGTCGTCAGGAAAACTGAGGCCATCCAGGACATATCACTGGCCACTCTGGCGGCTGCAGATAAACCCTGAAACATCCCTTCACGATATACGGTCAGAGGACCTATAGACGCAATAGGTGTGGTCCCGAAGCCAACGGAAAAGCCCAAAAAGACCATAAGGGTTGCCCAGGCCGGGGCCAGAAAGAAAAGAGCGAAAAGTCGAGGGGGAATACTTGACCATACCGCTATTCCGATGCTGATCAGAAAGAGGGTCAGTGAAAGCCAAAATTTCGCGATAACGACATTTAATCCTATTACCGTGGCCAGGAGAATCAGTTTCAGCTTCGGATCCCATCTATGGAATCCCTGATAAGACGACCGTTCCTGATATTTGTGAATGATCAGATCTGTTCGTGCTGAAGCGTAATTTATGAAAACTTTACCGCTCATCTCGATATTTTTTCCTTACTCAACAACGCATCTTTTTTCTGCTTTCCCCATAGGAGATGCCCCCATCTTCCGATAATAAAACCGCACACCCCTCCTGCTAACAGGAGCAACATATTCCACAGGTCTCCCATTGCCTCGGTGTTGATGTAAGGTTTGCGGGGAGGTAGACCGGCGGCTTCGGCAAATTTCTCATTTACCGCCTCATCCATCCCTATCATCCCGCCTTCATTTTCGGATATAGGTGCCATTGAAGAAGCGACAGAAGGGTTTAAGCGCTCTTCTTTCTCATCTGCATAAGCCAGGTGACCATAGACGCAAAATGATATAGAGAATACGAATATAGAGAGTACCTTCACCGAGTCTTTTTTATGGGAAATGATCTTTTTTTGAATAACGCCCAACTCTTCCAAGACTTCCGGCCTCTGTCGAAATGCGTATTGTAGGGCAAGACCCGTCACCAACATCTCTCCGATAGCGATTGGCAGTTGTGTGGGGAGGTAAGCCGCATAGATGGCTGTTAAATAGCCAGTGAGTTCATATTGAGGATTGGGTCCATTTGTTAGTGTTGTGGCGAGGATCATTCCGGCAGCCGCATAGACCATAAGGTCTCCGATAAGTCCTCCGGCAAATCCCGCAGCCCATAGAGGTAGTCCCAGCTTTCGGGCCAAGCGATAAGTACCCCATCCGAAAAGGCTGCCAAAAAGTCCGAGCGCCAGGACATTGGCGCCCCATGTACCGAAGCCCCCGTGTGCAAAAAAGGCCGCCTGCAAGAGAAGGCTGATTCCTGCCAGTGCGACACCAATGAATGGACCCAGCAATATGGCAATAAGAGGTGTCCCGCTGGGATGGGAACAGGTTCCCGTAAAGGCGGGGATAGGTAGGAGCGAGATGAAAAAGATGAGTGCTCCTCCCATACCAAGGAGAGCCTTTTTCTCCGGGGACTCGGTGGCGAACTTTTTCATCCTTGAGGCCCCTAAACCCACAAGGGCCATCCCGATCCCCGTGTACATCACTACTGTTTTGCCTGTGATAATTCCTTCAGTGATGTGCATGATTTCACCTACTTAGATAGGTGGTTGCGTGGTATGGCATGTGAGAAGATAATTTTTAATTTATACTAATTTGAGATTAATAATGTCAACAAATATTAAATTATCTCCGATGGTTATGCTACATTGTGGTATTATTGGATATCGCAAAGGCTTTAATATGGTGGCACAGTATAATCTGATGTGGAGGATTTTGGTTTGAAAATTCATGCTTCGATGGCAGCTGATGTTTTTTTCAGATTACATAATGACAAATATACAAAATATTTGCCTCACAGAAATTGTAGCGTGCCTGCTTCCACAGTTTCAGAAAACCCCAGATTTATTTCAGGTTACATCTGCAAATCCTCAATTTTCAACTTTATTGAGAAAACATTGGGATATTCTCTTGCCGTTTTTCAGGTTCCACATGCAATTCCGTTATAAATGTATCTTTTAGTATTTCTACGAGATTCAGGATATTAAAAACCGGAGCGAAGCCAAATAGCATTACCCCGGTTTTTATTATTTTCCCAAAGAGAAATTCGTTACTATTTATTCTTCAAGTTGGCTGATAAATTGTTCCACTGATAACGTCTGCCCCAACAGCGGGAATATTTTCTGCTCAGAGTGATTTTGCTCTTCCTCTGAATTGGCAGCAGTAGCATCTTTTATTACAGTAACCCCATAGCCCTTATCATAAGCGGTACGGGCAGTGCTTTCAACGCAGAAATTGGTCAAAAACCCACCAATAACTACGTTCTTAATATTGCCTCCCTTTAACAGTTCGTCCAAATTGGTTTTATTAAAGCCACATAAGGTACACTTACCGCCAACAACCTCATCCCCTTCGCCCGGTTTTAATTCATCGATGAACTCTGCTCCCCAAGTGCCCTCTCGTAAAGCATCCCCATCTGCCACAGCTTTGACAATGCCCTGCATTTGATGATCTTCGAAATATTTCTCATTAAATACAAAGGGTGAATGGATAATCAACGCACCTTTTTTACGAGCCTCCTCGGCCAGTTTCACAGCGTTTGGGATTGTATTCTGTCGGGAAAGTTCCGACTTTACACCGCCATGCAATTTGCCACCTTCTTTACAAAAATCGTTTTGAAATTCTATTAGAACCACTGCTGTTTCTTTTGCCTTCATTTTGTTGCCTCCTTATTAACCGTCGGGTTTTTCTTGGTGATTTTTCGACGAATGCTCATCACTACCATACACCTCAACATAAGCGTTATGAGAGATGCAACCTTTATTCCAGTGATTTCTCACTTTCTTTCCGATAAATGAATCCGGATATTTGCGCCCGATGTTGCAGCCGGGGCAGATCTTGCTCCATCCTGCCAGCACTTTTTTCATTTCCATGATTGCCTCCTTTCTGCAGACATATTGGTCTGCCTTATAAAAGCGCAAAAATGTTCCGTGCGAATATCTTAAATAAAAGGTACTCGCCTCACTTTAGCATCTGCAAATGAATTGCCAAAAAATTGGTAACAATTTTTTAACAATTGTACTAACCATATGAAGGTGTGGTATCCGTGCTTCGGGCAGATAAAAGATCACGATAAGCATTCGACAGTCTTCTCGAAATAACCCCAGCCAATCTTTGTAGCACTTTATATCCGACTTCAGGACGATTTTGAAATATTCTATTTAGCTTGTCTTTTTCAATTTTCACCACCTTGAGATCTGTAGCACAGATGCCAGAAGCAGTATATTTTCCATTTTCAAGCATGCTTGACCAACCAAATACATCGCCCGGCTCTGAAAGATTGTAGGTTATAGAGCCGCCATTTTTGATTACCAGGTATACCGTTCCTTCAAGGAGAATATATAAACACTTGGCTTGCTCATCCTTTTCAAACAAGACTGTATCTTTAGAATAGCTATCCTCAGAACAAATACCGGCAATCTCATTCAACACCTCAAAATCAACTCCTTCAAAAAGTTCTATTTCTTTGAGTATCATTTTTCCCTCCTATTTTGCGGGTTTAAATAATTTATCTAATTGATAATTGAACGCCAAAGAATAGATGATAAAATTTGAAATTATCAATTGCTATTACAGCAATACCAGATAAAGAGTAACGGGTTGAATTCAAACACAGAAATGGCAATGGGCTATGATTTTTCTGGATCTGATCAAATTAGGTCAGAAGTAGGAAATTTAACAACGGCCAGAGAGAATTAAATAGTGGTGCACGTAACAAGAGTTTCTGTTTGAGTCTCAGATCTAATTTTGATGAATCCTAAAGAATATTAATTTGATTGTCAAAAGGAAAATCTCATCCAAGTTTTGGAACGAATTTGTCTTAAGTTTGTAAACTGCGAGTCTAAATCATCCAATTAGGACTTTTGTGGATTGAGCATGACAAACCTATACTTTTTTAGCGGTTCGTTTTGTTTACATAGCGTGCCTTCATCGAATCTTTGGGACCCCATTAAAATTATTGCACATTTCATTTGCCAATCCTAAAATTTTTAGACTGGATCTTGAATTTAGTTAGAATATAAAAAACCGGCATCGGATAATCGAGTCTGATGCCGGTCTCATAATATCGCCTTTTTGTGTGGCCTCTTCCGCTAACGCAAAAAATTAGGGCTTGATTTCGAACTCGTCACCCACCAATAATAGACAAGGAACCCGCTTTTTGCTATGGGGCAGTTGAGTACCTTGGTAATCATTATTGTTAACAGGATGTAAAATGAATATTGAGATACCGATCATTCAACCTGCAGAACCGTCCAATGCCCCCTCTCTTGCAAGACTGGCTGAAAAAACCTTCAGGGATGCTTTTGCCCAATTCATTAACAAGGAGGATTTTGATAGCTACGTGGCACGTTCCTTTACTGAAAATCAGATCAGGTCCGAACTCCTTGATAATGCATCCACTTTTTTTATTGCCAAGTTAAAGGATAAATGGGTGGGGTATGCTAAACTTTATCAAAGCCTGCCTCCAGATTGCGTCAAACAATTGCCGGCCATTGAGCTTGCCAGGCTTTATTCCATGCAGCAATATTTGGGCTGTGGCATTGGTGCTGCCCTGTTGGAGGCCTCCTTAAATTACGCCCGCAGCAGAGCATTTAAATCAATCTGGTTGGGCAGCTGGAAGGAAAACCAAAGGGGAAATGCATTTTACGCCAAAATGCAGTTTGAAGTTTTGGGTACTAAAACCTTTGCTTTGGGATCCGATATCCAAGAAGATTACGTTTTTGCAAGGCCAATACGGTAACTTCAACATGCAGCCCCTAATCCGTATTAATACATGATGCTCTCTTTAATTTAGTTGTTGATCTATCATCATGCCTTGAAACCACCTTTCTTGGGTTAATCAGGCATCCTGCGGCATGCTCATTTATCAACAACACAGCGCTATTTGTGGAAGGTAACAGACGTGGAAGCAATGAGATGGATTGAAAATTTGTATGCCTAAAAATGACGGGGCAATGCAATTTTTCCATTGCCCCAGCGATCTATCATTTTCTGATTTTTTATATTTCTTTCGCCAACCCGAAAAATTTTGGCTTACCGATATTGCACATGCATAGCCGTTATGTTTCTAGTTTTATTATGTTGTTGGAATTTAATTCTCTTCATATAGTTCTTCTTATCTTATTCCTTTAAAATAATAAAAAATCCATTTAATTCTTCTAATTCCCTTTTCATTGCGCTTCTTTCTTGATAGTTTATTTGTGGCCTGCAGAAGGTGGTACTCAGAGAAGAAAAAGCATTACCTGCTGTAGTCCTCAAAAACCCCATCATAAGGGCCTCAGAGCGAAAGGAGAAGTAATTAGTATGCTATCTGAACGCTTGAGGGAAAGAAAAAAGTTGGTACTGTTAAGATGGCCTTTAAGGAAGCTACTGGCGATTTGAAGTCCAACCATAGGGGTGCCCAGGCAGTCACGAGTTATGTTGCGTTTGCCGATTACAATTTTGTAACATGCCTCATAAGCAACTGAATATATTATCGATATGAATTTACATGGCCTTCATCAATAAATATAATAATTTCAATTGGATATGTGGACTCGCAACATAATAGCCGAAACCCACACTCCAGCCAAAGTGTGGGTTTCGCATGACAAATATACAATCTCGGAAGGCAACTTAGGTGGGGAAATTTTTGACCTGAGATATGAAAACGATATCACAACCTGAAATTATTTCGATGGGATACAGATTAGTTGGAGATACATCAGGTTTTAAGGCGGTTCGAAAACCTGTGATACATAGCAGATACATGGAGTCTCTGATTTATCTATACATAGGATCTTTGCAATTATGGCTCTCACTAAAAGTCGCCTTTACTCTTTCCTTGCCCCATATTTTGTTGCCTGCCTTTTTGGGATTTTTTTGGAAATGTTTGTTCCGTTCAGAAAAATATTGATCTATAGCTGATTTACATTCACTGACGGATTTATAATCACTATTGTGTATTATTGCTCGTGCCATTCCACTGAAAACAGATTCAATAACATTAAGAAATTGGGCGCAAGTAGGAAGAGGAGCAAGCTTTACAATGGGCGATTTCGTGTTTTTCCTATTTTCCTTATTGTTTATCTCTTTCACTCTTTTATATAACTTTTTTGAAGCATGCCATGAAGCGGCATCCCATGAAAAATATATACATTCTTCTTCAACACATTTTTCCACTAAAATATCGAGCAGTTTTATCATTTCAGTAGTGTTTTTATTTTTGGAATAAAAGTGCGTGATTTGATTTGTTGACAACTCCAACGATGCTGTAATTATTATACTTCCTTTGCTTTTTTGCCATTGAGGAACTACTTTTGTAGTGCCAGGAGGGACGAGTGATCTCCCCCCCTGTAGTTTTACGGCAAATGGTCCATATTCATCTATCGAAAAAAATTTTTCTTTAGGTCCAAGATTTGATAAGATATTTTTTATTTTCGTAATTTTATCTCTATATTTTGGATCATTACTAGTTAGAACGGTTCTTGCCTTCCGATACTTATAGCCAGAATTTTCTATAATTTGTTTAATAACGTGTTTAGAAACTGGCATATTTGCATTGGACAATGTTTTATATATGTCTGCTTGCCTCCAAGTTGTTCTGTTGAATCCATATAAGGATGGCGGAGAATGTAGAATTGTAAATACTTTTTCAACATATTTTGGATCTTCAGATTTTACTGTGCGCTTTCCTTTATCCGAAATGATCGGAGCCATTCCGTCCTTTTGGTATGTTCTAAAATTATGTCTTAAAGTTGACTTAACGATAAATAGGTACTCCGTAATGGTATTAAGGGAAATGCCTTTGTAAAGAGATAGAATCCCAATAGCTCTTTTACGATAATATAAAGGCTTATTTAATGCACAATCATACAAAGTTTCAATATCTTCATATGACATTTTTGAACAGAGATCTTGCTTTAATTCACTAAGAGGTATTTTCCCCATCATTAGTGTCCGCAACCATAATTTTTCATTAACTGAGTTGTCACTTTTTCTTCGAGAGAATTTTTTTCTTTTTTTCAAATAATCCGTCAGGTTATTTTGACGCAAAAACCGGTAGACTGTAGAAAACGCCAATATAGTTCCAGGATTGACTAACTCTTGACGATTCATTTCAAGTAGTATTGTTTTTACACTGTTTATGTCGGAATTTTTAGTTAACCAGGTGAGGTTTTTAGCGGTTTGATCATCAATTACACGAGTTTTGTTTCTATCATTTCTTGCTTTCGGATATAGAGACTCAATTTTTTTTCCACCGTTATTATAACGCTTAATCCAACAAAGAATGGTAGTGCGTGCAATGCGGGTTCTATTAGTGTACGGAATTTTCCAAATGCAACTGCACTTGTACCTAATCAACTCTTCCTGTTTTCCGTGTGGTAAGCAAACTTGATTGACAATATCACTAATAATACCATATCGAAACAAAGCAATCTGTATGTATTTAGATTCATCCACAAAATACGTCCAATTATCACGGCCCCGTATGATATCACCGATGATTGTGTTTTGAAGATAGGCCGCCTTAACCTGTTAGGTTGAACTCAACCGCTACTCAGTCCGATGTTGTGCTAACTTGCCAATATCACAAGTTGGCCTAAACTGCATGTATATTGAGATAATCAAAGTTTTCAAAATCAATGAAATTATTGCAGATACAAAAGTAATATCATAGATTTATCCCAGGCATTCGGCCT
>PVMK01127326.1_pt1 | contig 22672 bp, 23 predicted proteins | sample 1853481 | NCBI WGS metagenome assembly PVMK01 (sample SAMN08533507, study PRJNA380276) | Marine sediment metagenome, whole genome shotgun sequencing project. | reverse complement strand
GCGTTACCTCCTTTTCCGCAATTTCAACCTCCAACGTGGCTACCTTAATTTCCAGACGGTTTTTGTCAGCTTCGGAAAAACAATAATCAAGATCTTGCTTAAATGAAAGATAATCTGTAATATCATCTATTTTTACGGGGGTATCCAGTGGTCTGCGCAAGAGAATGTTAAAGTCCGATTCAGCATTTTCCAAATTATTTTTAGCAACAATGAATTCCTGCTTAGCATTGGCCAACTCAACCTGGGCCTGCAGATAATCATTTAAAGGGGTCATCCCGACCTGATAGTAATTCCGGGACACTTCCTTTTGAGCCTGGATTTGTGTTACGGTTTGTTGGGCGACATCAAGCAGTTTTTGGGCCTCTAACATTGAAAAGTAGATATTTTTGGCATTAAAGATAATATTTTGGCGAACAAGTTTTTCGTTGATTTCCGCCACATCAAGGCCCAGGCTTGCGATCTTATACTGATTTAAATTAGCAAACCCTGTAAAGATCGGCTGAGTGACCGTGGTTGTGAAAGAGTATTCCTGTGTAGAGCCCAATACGATTCCGCCGAATGTAGAGGCTTCATCATGACGATTAAATTTGTAGGTAACATTAAAGGTTGGGAGAAAAAATGTTTTCTGTTCTTTTTGGGTGGCCTGAGCCGCCTTTGTCCCTTCTTGGGATGATTGTAATCCGAGATTGGCCTCTATGGCGCTTTCGATCGTCTGTGCGAGGGTCAATAGTTCAACGGGTTTTTCAGCGGCAAAAACCGAAAAAGTTAATGCCAGGCCTATCAGGAAGTTTGCCAATAGAGACGGGAAGATTTTTTGCAATATCATAATATTATTATCTGAAACCTCCGAATAAAGTTTTTATCGCGGGTTTTGAATTGACCCGCGAGATTTTTATTGATATGCGAGGATTGAGTTGAAGGAGTGCTGTCAACAGTTTTCCTTGCTCAGAGCCTCCACTGAATCCCATTAAACAGGCTTCTTCCATTTCGGTGGAGGCTTTTTTTATACCGAATCAGCATTTTAAAATCAACAGTTTCTTGGATAGTATTTTTTTTCTAAAACTACAACCACTAACAATGATCGAGTTTTGACTCGATTGAGGTTTAAACAAATGGAGCCGCAGATAAAATGAAAAAGGAACTTATCGACCTGCTCTGCCGCAAATCGTTTAAGTACAGCCAGGAGCCGACCTTTAAGCTGGTGTCAGGTAAAATGAGCCATTTTTATGTGAACTGCAAGCCGGCGACGTTGAGCCCCAGAGGGATGTTTCTGGCCGGCAATCTTATATTTGACACAATTGAAAATTTAAATCTGGACGGAATCGGGGGGCTTACATTCGGTGCCGATCCTATTGCAATTGCTGCGGCGTTTGTCTCCGAATTGAGAGACAAACCTGTCAAGGCCTTTTCAATCCGCAAGACCCGTAAGGATCATGGGATTGTTCGGTGGATCGAAGGGGATATGAAGCCGGACGAACGGGTTGCCGTTATCGATGATGTCGCCACTACCGGGGGGTCTACTATTAAGGCGATTGAACGCGCCCGGTCAGAGGGGCTGGATGTTGTCAAGGCGGTTATTTTGGTTGACCGTCAGGAAGGCGGTCTTGAAAATATTCGTCAACATGTGACGGATGCTGTAGCGGTTATTACCAGGGATGAGTTAATTGCGCGCTGGAAGCTACAAGGAACTTAATACCTTAGGAATACTGAACACTGGTTATAAAATTAAAGGACTTAAAACGCTAAGATATGAATCGGCGTATATTTTTGAAAATCATACCTCATCGAGTCGTTTGCGCATCGATGTGGTAAAAAAGTATCACTTTATGTGATAAAAAAGTGTCACTTTATTTGCTTTTTCTTGTCATTATTATCCATTTCTCAGAACCTTCCTGAAAAACATAATCCCATAATTATTAATTTATTTAATATAAATAATTAGTTGGATAGTACTCGGGTAACGTTAAAAAAAACTGTCATTTAAACGGCATAAGATTTGCATTGAATGATTTGCAAAGAAGATAACGTGGAATCAAATGGCACCTATTTCCATAGGCACAAAAAATCTTTTCAGTGAAAGTTTCAAAAAAAATTATAAGGAGGTGAGTAAATTGAAAAAGGTATTATTAAGTCTAATTCTTGTCAGTTCTCTTGTCTTTATGACCGGATGTGCGAAATCTAGGAAAGTTAAAAGAACAAAATATCCAAAACAGACAAAACAGAAAAACTATACAAAACCGAAAAAACATATAAATGGATTAAGTATTTATAAGGTTCGACGAGGAGACAGTCTTTCCGGGATCGCTAAAAAACATAAGATGGATTTTAATAAATTTCTTCGTGTCAACCGCTTGACGGCAAGGAGTACTATACATCCCGGACAACAACTTTATATTGAACCCAATAGTGACTTGCGCAAGCGTTTTATGAGTTACTAAGAGGGTTTTTCTTCCCTCTTGGATCCAAGAGGGCCTCCGAGGGCAGCAGTCCGACAGATTTGGATATGATGGATGCATGACCTTGATATGGTCATATGGTAGGAGACTACCAAGAAGGTATTATAACTGAAAATCGTTGGAATAAAATGTTAATTTTGTTGGGATATGATCAATATGGTTGAATAAAAGAATAATTCGGATAAGATCAAATTATCTACTACGGAGGTGAAAAAAATGGACTTTTATGGACTGCTTAATATTCTTATGCCCTTTTTGTTACCAATTTTCCTTGGCTATTGCTTTGCACGCTGGATGCAGCTAAGTGCCTCATCCCTCTTAACCTTAATTCGATGCATATTTCTACCTGTCATCATGTACAATGCCTTGGCTGCACGAATGTCAATCAACATGTTTTTATGGGTGGCTCTTGCTGGAGTATTCGTAGCCATAGTGGGTAATGTAATCGCTCAATACGGGAATCGCGTTGTTAAGGTTAACATAGGCAGCTCAAGCGCTTTACCCAACGTGGCATATTTTACCCTTCCATTTTTTGTGGTGATTATGGGAACCCAAGGATTGGGGACAGCTTGTGCATTTTTTGTTGGAGCAACTCTAACTTGCCTATTGATGCATTTTATACAGTCCAAAGAAATCAATATCAAAATCATTTTGAAAGAGCCTTGGATTTATGCCGCAATCCTCGGTGTGTTTGTTGCTTCAACTAATTCCCGGCCCGAGTTTATGGTTCTTTTGGAAAAAGGGCTCAGTCCCCTAATGAAAGCTTCATATTCCATGATATTGATATATTTAGGTACATATCTTTATCCCTTGCGGGGAATTTTTGGTTTGGACCATTTTCTCACTGTTGGCACCAGATTATTGATTGGGTTTATTGTAGCTCTTCTGGCCATAAAGTCCCTACCCCTTACGAGAGTCATGTCCAAGGCCTTGATGCTTGCTGCGCTGGCACCACCCAGTACTCTCGGACAATTCTTTGGATTGAGTTCAGACAGCGAATCAGATCAATTCGCACCAAAGCTGGGTATAATTGTATCGTTTATACTGATCACAGTCATTCTTTATACAGGTTTGAAACCATGGACTTTTTAACAACATGTAGTAAAACCCGCTTTTAAAAACGCACATCCTAAAAGCACTCAAAGGGTTCCACCTCGTTTAGTTTACAGGTGGCAATGGAGGAATACATACTACCGAACCTTAGTCATCATCAAATTCGTCATTCAGCCTGAACCCAAAACCAAATCCCAGCGAGATGCCGGTTTTTTGGTTGATGGAAGTTTTTATTCCAAACTGTGATTTTTCCTGGTCGCCGAGTAATTTCTCACCGAATGTTAACCTGGTATAATCGTATAGAAAAGAAATAGTCCCGGTAATTCCCTTCTTATGCCACCCTGTAGTTGCATAAAAAAGTGATAAATCCTGTGCGAAGTTTTTTGAAACAAAATGTCGATGAATTTCAACGAAGCCTTCCGGCTTCAGTCGCTGACGGAGAGTGTTGAATGTATTATGTGCGGGGATCTCATCGTGGTTTATAACGATAGCATCACGATAGATTTTATTTTTTATCCAAAACTTCCCTGATCTTTCGCGAAAGTTGTTTCATGTTGAAAGGTTTCTGGATAAAGCTGTTGCAACCTCGCTCCAGAATATCATTTATCTGTCTGTTTATGCCATATCCACTGGCAAGCAGAACATTTACATCTAAATTGATCGCTTTCAAGCGGTCGTAGGTTTCGCCGCCGTCCATGCCGGGCATGATCACATCGAGAATGACAATTCCGATATCATTTGTGTGTTTTTTGTAGATATCTATAGCTTCTTTACCGCTTGCGGCGGTAAAGACTTTGTAGCCCAGTTTTTCCAATAGTTGGCTGGCAACATCAATTATCATGACTTCATCGTCTACCAGCAGAACGGTTTCAGATCCTTTAGATAATTCTTCAGCAAATTCCTCTTCTTGTATGAATTCTTTTTCCGAAACAGGCAGATAAATATTAAATGTATTTCCTTCGCCTTTTTCACTATAGACAGCAATTATACCACCATGGTTCTTGATAATGTCATTCGCAGGGGCCAGGCCTAAGCCCGTGCCTGTGTCCAATGCTATAGCGGAAAAAAGTGGATCAAAGATATATTGCTGGATTGCTTGATCCATACCGCCACCGGTGTCGGTTACAGATATTTTTATATATCCGCCCGGTTCCAGATGGTATTGATCGGTATACTCTTCCCCGAGCGTAACATTTTCCGTCTGAAGAAATAGCTCTCCACCGTCCGGCATGGATTGCCGGGCATTGAGATAGAGATTTAAAAGTACCTGCTCAATTTGGCCCTGGTCAACCTCTACCGTCCAAAGGTCCTTTTGGTACTTTGAATTGATAGTGATATTCTCTTTTGTTTTACCAAATAAATCTGAACTCCTTCTGATTAGTTCGTTAAGGTCGGTCGGCTTGACTTCATATTTACCTTTTTTGGTAAAGCCCAAGAGTCGTTTTGTAAGATCGGCTCCATTTTGAACGTATTGTTCGATGTTTTTCAATTTTTCATAATGTGGGTGAGCGGCATCAATCTCCAGAGCCATCAGGGATATATGGCCCTGGATGCCCATGAGCAAATTATTAATATCATGGACAATATACCCTACAATGGTACCCAAGGACTTTGCAGCATCCAGATAACCCCTGGGGCTTTTCCGCGCTACTTGGTGCGCAACAACCTCTTTTTCTAATTCCTTGACCCTTTGTTCTAATTCTTTATAGGTGGGTTTTTTGTCCATTAACGTATCCTCCGATAGTCCTTTGTTACTGCTTTGAACCCGTCACTACGATAAGATCAAATTTTGAAGACCAATTCAAAGGTTTCAGAACAGGGTTTTGGCCTAAATCAGACTTAAGACGTTTTGCTTTGTCTTTAAAATTATGCGCAAAATATATGGTCGTAATTTCAAAGTCGGATCGAGGGGCGTAATCAATCGATTTGGTGCTATACCCTATTTTCCTGAGCTTCTTTGCCATCTTTTCTGCAGAGCTCAAATCGCCGTCCCCGCTAAGCACTTTGATTTTTAATCTGCCGGCCTTTTTTGAGGCATTATGGAATCTGGAGACAGAGGTTTCAGATTGTGTTTTAATGCGGGTAAGTCTCTTTTTAAGAGTTTCGTTTTCCTGAATGATTCTTTGGTTATCTTCTTGGAGTTTGATAATCTCTTGATTCAGTGACCGGTTGCGCTCACCAATAATTACCAGCTTTTTGGCATTTGAAATACTGGTGCGTTTGTTAATCTCTTGTGCAATAGCTATTTGCTTTTTTAGCTCGTTATTTTCGGTTGTTAAATTTTGGATCTTATCTCTGATTGCATCCTTACGCATTTCTGAGTCGGCCATATCTTCTTTCAAGCTGCCGTCAAAATATTCGAAGCCGCTACAACCATGGAAAATAAAACCTATGCACAGGAGCAGGATGAACGAGAAATTGCGTGGCATGCCTCCCGTTACGTTGCCGGCAAGGCCACATTTCATTGGATAGCGTGTTGCGCCCATGTAAGGTTTTATATCTTTATACCCAAATTATGTCAAACTCTGTAGTCTCTGTGAGAAATAAAAAAACCTTTTTGGGGTGGTAATTAACTGGGGTTAAGGGCTGTTGAGGATATAAGTTGCGCAGGCGTTTTCTGACTCCCAGGCGGTTACGCGGGCAACTTGGACAGCCCGAGTGTCGATTTTAGCCCGCAGCGCTTCGGCGATATAGCGGGCAATGTTTTCCGAAGAAGGTGGGCAGCGATCGTCAAAATAATGGAGTTCATTTAAGAATTTGTGATCCAGGCTTTCGGTGATTTCAGAAAGATGCTGTTTTAATTCACCAAAGTCGATCAGTACCCCGGCAGCATTCAAGTTTTTTCCAGCTACGTAGACCTCTATCTTCCAATTGTGTCCATGCAGATTTTCACACTTTGCAGCAACCATTTTCAGTTGGTGAGCAGCTGCAAAAGTGGTTACGATTTTCAATTCAAACATGACTTACCCTCAAAAGAAGTTGTTTATGAGAAATGCGGGTTAACCGGTTTTGGCGCTACCGCCCTTAAGTATGTTTTTTAATTTGCTGGATATTTTGCTCTTTTCGATATTATCAAAGTCTCTGAGGAGAGATTCCTGTTTTTTATTGATATTTGTCGGGGTTTTGATGAGTACCTGGATGATCTGATCTCCGCGCTGACCGGTTCTAAGCGAGGGGATGCCGTTGTTGCGGAAACGGAACAGATCTCCGGGCTGGGTTCCTTTTGAGATTTCAAGCGTTTTTTTGCTGTTTAAAGTAGGGACTGAAATACTGGATCCCAGCGCTGCCTGTATAAAGGAGATCTCTACCCGACAGTGGATGTCAGTATTGTCACGCTGAAAAAATTCGTGGGGTTTCACGTCGATGAAAACATAAAGATCACCTGGCGGACCGCCGGAAACTCCACCTTCCCCTTCTCCCGGCAGCCTGAGGCGGGAGCCGTTATCGACACCGGCCGGAATTTTTACTGATACAGTTTTGCTGACCATCACCTGGCCCTTACCTTTACAGCCTTTGCAGGGGTGAGGAATGCTTTGGCCGTTGCCGCGGCAGTGGGGGCATGTTGTTCTGACGGTAAAAAATCCCTGGCTTCGGGAAACCTGACCGATGCCGCTGCATGTGCCGCAGGTCTCCGGATACGTGCCCGGCTCGCAGATGCTCCCTTCACAGGAAGGGCACACCTCCATTTTTTGCAGATCAATTTGGGTTTCAGTCCCAAAGGCGGCTTCCAAGAAATCGAGTGTCAAATCGTAGCGAAGATCGGTTCCTCGCTGCGCCCGGCTTCCTGATCTCCTCTGCGTGCCGAACCCGAACATATCTTCAAAAATGCTGCCGAAACTTGAAAAAATATCTTCAAAGCCGCTGAACCCCGAGAAGCCTGACCCTTCAAGACCTTGATGGCCGAACTGGTCGTAGATTCTGCGCTTCTGAGAATCTCGAAGTACCTCGTAGGCCTCCGAGGCTTCCTTGAATTTTTCTTCCGCCTCTTTGTTGCCGGGATTTTTATCCGGATGGTATCTCAGTGCCAGCTTGCGGTAGGATGATTTTAATTGATCGTCGGCGGCATCGCGGTCGACGTCAAGAACCTCGTAGTAATCTCGTTTGGTCGTCATTTAGTTTCCTGGTCGTTGCCCCTGCGCTTGTTTTATAGCATCTATACAGCCACTAAGGTCTCAAGGTAAGATACACCAATAACTAAGCCTATTTCGCCGATGCAGCCTTTTGGCTACGGCATCCAAATAGGTTCAATTGACCGGGTAAAACGAGAAAACCCTTAATCTTAGTGCCTTTCAGCCGCCGTAGCTAATTCAGCCGTCGTAGCTAAACCTACTATGGCGAAGTCGGCAGCTACTATACGGCCTTCGCAGCCTTACTACGGCGAAGTCGGCTGGTGCCTTCGCGGCCAGATATTTGAGTACAAGATTTAAACATTTCTAAAATAATGCAAAAAGTATGGTTGTCAATGAAGATTACATGGGAACTTCGGGAAAGTGTTACCCTAAGTGAGCGATCAGCCCACAAACGGTCGCCTGATGATTGTATCCTTTTGCCAGCGCTGGTCATCCCGGTAAGGGTAGGCAATATTATAGTGGAGCCCGCGACTCTCTTTGCGGTGCCGGGCACATTTTATAATCAGTTCTGCCACGGTAGCTATATTTCTCAGCTCAATAAGGTCGGACGACACCCTAAAGTCCCAGTAATACTGATGGATTTCTTTTTGAATTATTTCAATGCGCCGTTTTGCCCTTTCCAGGCGCTTGTCTGAGCGAACGATTCCGACGTAGTTCCACATGCACCGGCGGATCTCATCCCAGTTGTGTGCAACCATAATAAGTTCATCACTGTCGGTTGTGCCAACGTCATCCCAGGGCGGAGGATCAGGTATGGAACTTGCGTCTATGGTTTGGATGTCTTTTGAGGCCTGTACGGCGGCTTTGTTAGCATAAACCAGAGCCTCGATCAGAGAGTTGCTGGCCAGCCTGTTTGCTCCGTGCAGCCCTGTGCAGGCAGTTTCACCGGTGACATACAGCCGGTTTAGATCGGTGCGACCGAACATATCGGTGGCAACGCCGCCGCACATATAATGGGCGGCGGGCACAACCGGTAGAGGTTCGGCTGTCATATCGAAGCCGAAAGTGAGACATTTTTCGTATATATTTGGGAAACGGGTTTTAACAAATTCGGAATCTTTGTGAGAGATATCCAAAAATACCGAATCATCACCGCTTTTTTTGAGTTCAGTGTCAATGGCGCGGGCCACAATGTCACGGCAAGCCAGATCCTTTTGGGGATCATATTGGTGCATGAAGGGGTTGCCGGCGGAGTCTATGAGAACACCCCCTTCACCTCTGACGGCTTCTGAAATCAAAAAGTTTTTAGCATCTGCGTGATACAGGCAGGTAGGATGAAACTGGACGAATTCAAGGTTGGCTACCGTAGCGCCGGCGCGATAGGCCATGGAAATGCCGTCACCGGTAGCGATATCAGGGTTGCTGGTGTATAGATAAACCTTGCCGGCGCCGCCGGTGGCCAAGAGTGTGATCTGGGCGCAAAAAGTTTTTACCTGGTTAGCATTGCTGTCAAGAACATAGGCTCCACAGCAGTAGTCTTCATGGGTGGTGGTGATAAGCCCCCTTTTCATACGTTTTGAAATAGTGATCAGATCTATGGCAACATGATCTTCAAACACGGCAATCCGGTCATGATTATTAACGTGGTCGACCAGAACTTTTGCGATTTCCATGCCTGTCATGTCCTGGGCGTGGACAATACGTTTGTGTGAGTGTCCGCCTTCACGTCCAAGATCAAGATGGAGCGATTTATCGTCTGATTGTGCTTTCTTTTTAATATTGAATTGGACGCCCAGATTGATCAGGTCACGGATTCTTGCGGGTCCGTTTTTAACGACTATCTCGGCAACGTCCCGATTGCACAGACCGTCCCCGGCAGCGAGGGTGTCCTGGATGTGAAGATCAAAGGAGTCGAGTTGATCGAAAACAGAAGCAATGCCGCCCTGGGCCAGTGTGGTGTTACTGTCCCAGAGCCCTTTTTTTGTCACCAGAGCAACACTGCCGAGCTCCGCCACCTTAAGGGCAAAAGTAAGGCCGGCAACACCGCTGCCGATAATTAGAAAGTCGGTTTTAACATCCATAATACTACCAATCAACCCGGATAAACCGGAACCAATAAAAAATTCATCACGAAAGCACGAAATTACGAAAACACGAAAAACATATTTAAATCATAGTGAAATTTCGTGTTTTCGTGATTACTAAAAAAGTTTTTCCACAAATAGTACAAATTTTACGACTAAGGAACTGATTGAGTCTTTGTTCAATCAGGACAAATTCGTTTACAGAAAAGATGATCGCCGGCGCTGACGTTTAGCGCTATAGCCCATTAAAAATCCAACAAAAAGTACGGCAGCACCACTTAAAAACCAATGGATATATTGACGCCTTTCAAGTTTTGAAAGCTCCTCTTCAAGTCTTTCAACTTCTTTTTGCTGTTCATTAAGCCGGGCTACGGAATTTTTAGAGCCGGCTTGAAGCTTTAACAGGTTAGCCGATTTGCTCTTCTTGAGAGTTTCATAAGACGCTTGAAGAGCGGTTATCGTTTTTTCGCTAACGGCTAATTCTGCCTTAAGCTTCTGGTTCTCATCTTTAAGCTTGGAAATTTCAGGATAAGGGGAGTCGGCGAGGGCCAGCAGGGCTTCATGTTTTTCTTTCAATTTTTCCAGCTTAATACGGTTCGGCAGTTTAGAAGTAAGAAAACGGCTGATCGCCCAGCCTTCCTTGCCATTGGGCAAGCGGATCCTGGTCCACTGATCAGCCGGTTCGAGTACTTCCACCTTTTGTCCTGATTTTATCATTGCTATAATTTTATGATCAACTCCCTGTCCGGTCCTGAGCGTTATCTCCATGAGATCGCTGACATACATTGTCTCAGCCTGGACCACTGTTGAAAATGAAATTAACAACACTCCAATAAAAACAAGATGTCTCATTTGCCGTATTCTCCATATAAATATGTTAAACAGTAAATTCCACGTTATTTTGTGTTGAAATAGCTGATCTGTCAATAATTTCTTTTAAAATGTCAAGATTTATGATAATTCAAAAGAAATTTTGACTTTTTAGCCACTAAGGCACAAAGGCACCAAGAAAGGGATATATTATAAACCTTAATGATTCAGTTTTATTGGTTAAATTGGTTCCATTGGTTTGGTTGGTTAACAAATAAAACCAATAAAACCAATCGGACAATTTAAATTAGTACGATAATCTTAGTGCCTTGGTGCCTTTGTGGCAAGATACCTGAGTAGCAACATTTTTTAAGGTGAGATTTCATGATAGCATATGATCTGCAATGTGCTGATGGACATTGTTTTGAGGGTTGGTTTGAAGATGCTCAAGCCTATGAAGATCAGAAAGCAAAGGGGCTGATTTCATGCCCGGTTTGTAACGTCGCTTCAGTTGCCAGGATTCCTTCCACTTTTGCCATTAAATCATCACAGAGCGTCAAAGAGGTTTCCGATCAACAAGCTGATTTAGTTGCAATCGGACAGAAGATAGTTGAATTTGTGGAGAATAATTTCGACGATGTTGGTTGCGATTTTGCCAAAGAAGCTTTGAAAATGCATTACGGTGCAGCCGAGCCAAGAAATATAAGGGGTATAAGTACCAAGGAAGAAGAGGAAACATTACAAAATGAAGGGGTGCAGTTTTTCAAATTTCCGAAGCCGGAGCCGCTGGATACTGACGCCTAACCTGGTCCTCTGGGCCAAGCCTGTCCCGCCTTGCGTGGGTCAAAGATATTTGGCTCTGCCTTGGAGTTTTGTGTTTAAAATCACAAATTCCAAGCACTAAATTACAAATAAATCACAAATTCCAATATTCAATGACCAAAACCTTCCAGGACGAGACATGTTTGGCCTCCGGCCCGTAGGGGCATCGGGCCTACGCCCCGGAGGGATTTTCGAATTTCGGTCATTGTTATTTGTTTGATATTTGATATTTGGTATTTGGAATTTAATTTATTCCATTTGAGATAAGTGCACCCCTGTGGGGCCAACCAAAGCCAGGTCCTATTGACCAGGATTCTTTACTTTTATGAGTATGATTTTATGTCGGCTCCCCATTCTCTTAAATTTTTCACAATAAATTCTACAACTTTTTGCTGGGTCGCCCGGCCGCTGCCTTCCACCACCAAAGGTTCTCCAAACTTCATATAAAGGGGTTTGCGGGGGTCAACCTGCCCCAAATCCTTAATGAATCTGCCGTTCTTTTGAAAGTCCGTCTTCAATGCAACCGGTAGTACCGGCACGCCTGCTTTACGCGCCAGCTTGATTCCCAGTGAGTTGAAAGATGCTGCATCAAAAGTATCATTGCGCGTCGCCTGGGAAAGACGACTACGGATCGACCGCTTGCAAGGAAAGCCTGCCCTTGGGCCAGAACCGTTTTCAGGTCCTCACGGGGGCTGCGTCTGGTAACCGCTATGGGGTCAACCGCACACATAATCGAACCGAAAAGCGGATATTTGAGAAGTCCTTCCTTGACCACAAAGGTTATGTGGTTGAATGCAAGCAAAACGCAGGGCAGAATCATTGTGTCTATCAGACTCATGTGGTTGGCAACGTAGACCAGTGGTCCCTGTTGTGCAGCCATCGGGCTCAATCCGGACACATTAAATATGCCGCCGGCGGCCTCGACGACTCTGAAAACATCCAGCGAACCGCTGGCCCAAGCCTTACGATTATACCGCCCTTTGCGAGCGGTGACGCTTTCCTTCAAAACGACTGCAACCAAGCGGGAGTAATAAGTAAATGTGGCCCAGCCGGGCAGGTTTTCCACCAGAAAGCGAGGCCTGCTTTGATAGCCGTAAGTTGTCCTGAGTATATGCCAAAAGCGGTCTATCTTCATACGTTTTTTGATTACCAGCGCAACAGAATTGAGCCGTAGGTCAAACCTGCTCCGAAAGCATCGAACAAAATGGTTTGCCCCTTTTTGATCCGGCCGTCGCGCACGGCTTCGTCAAGGGCCGTCGGAACGGTTGCGGCGGAGGTGTTGCCATAACGATCAAGGTTAATTACAACCTTTTCCATAGGGAAATGGAGTCGCTTGGCTACGGCTTCGATGATCCTGATATTAGCCTGGTGAGGAACGAACCAATCCAGATCATCAACCGTCATCTGGTTTTGCTTTAAGGCGCGGACAGCAAAATCTTCAAGAGTCTTGACGGCGCTTTAAATATATCTTTGCCTTTCATCTTGATTTTATGGAGATGTTGGGAATATCGCTCAGGGGTCAGCTCCATATTCGAACCCCCGGCAGGAATATATAAGAGTTCCCAAAGATTTCCATCGGAATGCAAATGGCAGGAAAGAATCCGGCGAGAGGATTTTGCAGGCACCTGTTCTACGATTACCGCTCCAGCGCCGTCTCCGAACAGAATACAAGCGTCGCGATCTTGCCAGTTTAAAATGGAACTGAAAACTTCACCACCCACAACCAAAGATGTTTTCGCTTGACCTGAATTTACAAACTGTTCAGCTATTGCCAGGCCATAGACGAACCCCGTGCAGGCTGCATTAATATCAACCGCCCAGGCCCGTGAAGCGCCTATCTTGTGCTGAAGCCAGCAGGCCGTGGAAGGAAGCAGCGTGTCGGGTGAGCAGGTGGCATAGATAATCTGATCAATGTCTTGGGGTTTCTTCCCCGCCATTTCAAGAGCCTTTTGGGCGGCCTTGCACCCTAAAGAAGAGTTATGTTCAGCAGGGTTTTCAACATCAGAAAGGCGTCTTTCCCGAATCCCCGTTCTCTCCCGAATCCACGTATCGTTGGTTTCAACTCCCAATTTAGTGAGTTTTTGAGCTAAATCATCATTGGTTATACGACTTTCAGGGAAAGCCGAACCGGTGCCGGTAATTCTAGCCGCAAATTCCATTGGTTTATTAAAATGGCCTGGTCAGTTTGGATACTCTTTGAGTATCAGGGTTGCGTTTGTTCCTCCAAAACCGAAAGAGTTGGTCATAGCCGTCCTGACGTCGGCCCTGCGACTGACATTGGGAACATAATCAAGGTCGCACTCCGGGTCAGGATTATCTAAATTTATCGTCGGGGGAATTACACTGTTATAAATCGTAAGCGCCGTGAAAATCGTCTCAATCCCACCGGAAGCGCCTAAAAGATGACCGGTCATTGATTTGGTTGAACTGATGGGTATCAGCGGCGCCTTTTCCTTGAAAACAGATTTAACAGCTATGGTTTCATAAAGGTCGTTGAGCGGCGTTGAGGTGCCGTGGGCATTAATGTAATCGATTTCGGTATAAGCGATTCCCGCATCGACGAGCGACGCCTCCATACAACGGGCGGCGCCTTCACCATCCGGGGAAGGGGCGGTCATGTGAAATCCGTCTCCGCTCATTCCATAGCCGATGATTTCAGCATAAATCCGGGCGTGCCGGGCCAGAGCCCTGTCCAGCGATTCCAGGATAAGAATACCGCAGCCTTCTCCCACAACAAAACCGTCACGGTCGCGATCAAAGGGACGGGATGCCTTCTGCGGCTCTTCGTTACGGGTGGAAAGAGCCTTCATGGCATTAAAACCGGCAACGCACGTGGGAGTGATAACCGATTCCACACCCCCTGTTATCATCGCATCAGCAGCGCCTGTCTTGATGATTTTGTAAGCTTCTCCAATTGCATGGGTGCCGGCTGCACAGGCCGTGGCAATAGATGAATTGGGGCCCTTGGCGCCAAGATGGATCGAAACCATGCCCGGTGCCATATTGCCGATCATCATGGGAATAAAAAACGGGCTCACCCGTCTGGGGCCCTTTTTATCCAGAGTCCTGCTTGTTTGTTCGAGCATCAAAAGACCGCCCAGGCCGCATCCTGTAAGAACACCAACCCGCTCGGCATTGGACTTGTCGATGACCAAACCGGAATCTTCCAGAGCCATCCGGGATGCGGCGACGGCATAAGCGATAAAAGATTCTGTCCGCCGGGCCTCTTTTTTAGGAAGATAATCTTCGGCCTGAAAACCTTTTACCTCTCCGGCGATCTTTGTGTTGAAATCAGACGCGTCGAACCGGGTTATTTCGGCGATCCCCGATTTGCCGGCACACAGGGCGGACCAACTCTCCTCGACTCCGATGCCAAGGGGAGTTATAAGCCCCAACCCTGTGACAACAACTCGTTTTTCCAAAATGCCTCCTTATTTGAGACCTTTGAAATTTGTTCAGGAAATATGTGGATTATTGCGCTTCAATATAATCAAAGGCATCCTTGACTGTCAGCATTTTTTCAGCTTCTTCATCAGATATATCAATTTCAAATTCCTCTTCCATGGACATGATCAGCTCAACGAGATCCAAAGAATCAGCGCCCAAGTCATCCACAAAGGACGCCTCCGGCACAACTTCATCCAAGTCAACACTTAATTTGTCGGCAATGATCTTTCTTACTTTCTCCTGTACAGACATCTAAATCACCTCCTTTTACATATACATACCACCACTTATATGAATAACCTGTCCTGTAATGTATGACGCCCTTTCAGAAGCCAGAAAGGCAACAACACCGGCCACATCTTCGGGCTCTCCCGCACGTCCCAGCGGGACCTGGTTCAGCATTGCGTTCCTGGCCTTTTCGGGTAGTGATGCCGTCATATCCGTTTCAATAAAACCGGGTGCAACTGCATTAACCGTAATGCCACGTGATGCAAGTTCTTTTGCAGTAGTTTTGGTCAGTCCGATTAAGCCGGCTTTTGAAGCCGAATAATTTGCCTGGCCCGCATTGCCGGTTACGCCCACAACCGATGCTATGTTTACAATACGACCATATCGCTGCTTCATCATGGCCTTGGCGGCAATCTTCATACATACAAAAGCACCCTTTAAGTTTATATCTAAAACAGCATCCCAGTCATTTTCTTTCATGCGAACCAAGAGTCCGTCTTTGGTAATACCGGCATTGTTGACAAGAACATCTATCCGTCCGGTTGCCTCCAGGACTTCTTCGAAAAAGCCTGCGACCTCTTCTTTTACTACAATATTAACACTTTTGCTGACTGCCGTACCTTGAGCTTCGGCTACAAGTCTTTCTGTTTCCGCGGCAGCTTCCATTTCAGCAGCAGGGTCGTTTGGTGAAAAATAATTAAAATAAATATGTGTATCCGGTGCTGCCAGGGCAAGACAAATGGCCCTTCCAATACCCCTTGAGCCACCGGTAACTACCACAGTCTGCTTGTTTTGTTCCGTCATGATAACCTCTCAAACAGTTTGGTTTTTTTATTCTTCGATTTCAACCACTTTGCGTCCCTTGTAAGTGCCGCAGCTGGGGCACGCGTGGTGGGGGAGGCGGGCTTCTCCGCAATGGGAGCAGGGCGTCAGATTTGGAGCGGTAATTTTCTGGTGGGTGCGTCGTTTGTTGCGTTTTGACTTAGATTTCTTGCGCTTAGGTACAGCCATGAGTAAAAGTCCTTTTTAACTAATTGTAATTATGTTAATTATTGGTAACAGCGACGTCTCAGCAAAAGTTAAAACATTAGTAATTAAAACCCAAAGGATTGTCAAGAAATTTTTCATGCAGTTTTTAGGTTTGATTGCATCCAAGTCCTGAATGTACAGATAATGATGGCCTTCAAGATGAAAACCAACGCGAAATCATTAGACAATATTTCCTGCTGGCTGCTTGTGCTCCAGACCGAATGACGACCAAAACACGCATGCAACATCAAAACAAGCGGATGACCTCAAAAAGCAAAACATAACCAGCTTTACTTATTACTAATATGAATTTAAATGGATAAGTAAAACAATAGCAATTTCCTTGCTCGAGTCCTGATTTAAAGCGGGACATTATATAAAATCGTGAAACGATTTTATATCTTGACTCATATCGCTCATTTGTGTATCTGAAAGCTAGTTTGAGCGAATGAGGGATCGTCTAACGGCAGGACGACGGGTTCTGGCCCCGTTAATCCAGGTTCGAATCCTGGTCCCTCAGCCAAAAAAATCAAAGGGTTACAGAAAACTATCTGTAACCCTTTAGTCTTTTATCATCAAGTGGAACCCCGGAAATAGCCGGGAGTTGGGTCTTGATCAAGGCCCATGAATTGCAGCAAACCCTCTATTTAACTTGAATTGAGCAATTTTTTACTAGAATCTCACCATGATTTAAAGCAAAATGATCTAGGGCAAAATAATTTTAGATTCAATTAATTACCTCCGGCACCGCCGGAGGCAAACCATCCTTAATTATTTTGCCCTCAATTATTTTGCTAACAAAGTATAGGGGAGACCTTTGAAAAATGTTCAAAAGTCTCAAGGTAAACCAAGCGGCTGCTACCCACTGATCCGTTTTCTCAATTTTCCAGAGCTCTTAAACGTAACAACTTTCCTTGGTGCCAGCATCAAGTCCTCACCAGTCGCCGGATTCCTGCCTTTCCGTTCCTTTTTCTGCTTTACACAGAATTTGCCGAATCCGCTAATCAATACATCCTCACCGGATGCCAAAGTGCTTTTCATGACTCCAAGAAGTGTTTCGACTGTTTCAGTGGATTGTTTCTTTGAGAGTCCGTTTTTGATACTGATTGCTTCGATGATTTGAGCTTTGGTGAGTGTCATGATGGGTTCTCCTTCGTATATAAGTTTGATGGCGTCGTAAAAAGTCCCATCTACTGCGTTGTAGTATTTTTTCAGACACTCGGCATACTACATGTATGGCCTCGTCCCTGAAAAAATACTACGCCTTGTATATGAACCTTTTTACTTAGCCATCTATAGTTGAATTCGTGACTTTTTACGAGATAATCAAGTTAATAATTCAATATTCAGTTAACATTCTGAATGTCAAGAACTTTTTTGATTATATCTTACCTGGCTTTTGCAAGCGTCGAGTTTGCCGCATATACAAGGCGCAGGGCATACAGCTGTAGTGTGCTACCGCAAATGCCCTGTAACGCAGTAGGTGCGGTGAAATCGACGCTTGCAAGAATCAGGTTATGAGATCCAAAAGCTGTATGGGTTTTTCAATAATGGCACGTGCCCCATTTTCTTTGAGCTCTTTTACAGGGCGAAAACCCCAAGCTACTCCTACCGGAAACATTCCGGCAGAAACGGCAGTTTTCATATCTATAGCTGTATCTCCAAGGTAGATAAAATTGGATGGTGATATTGTCAGTTTTTCGGCAATTTCAAGAGCGCCCAGCGGATCGGGCTTACGAGGAACTGAAGCGCGTTGCCCGAAAACAACATCGAAATCCCAATTTGACAAAAGGGATGCTACACAGTCTCTTGTAAGAGGATCAGGCTTGTTTGATAAAATTGCACGTTTTAAATTTCGTTCATTCAATGCATCCAACATTTCCGCAATGCCATCGTAAGGCTTAGACTTAACACTATAATTGTGCCTGTAATCTTCGACAAATTCTTTTAAGCACGTATTTATGAGGTCTTCATTTCGTTTTTCTTGGGGTAATGCACGTGTGAAAAGGACTTTTACACCTTCACCAATAAATTGGTAGTAGGTTGAAATAGGATGTATGGGGAAACCTCTATTGGATAGAACCCTATTTGCAGCATCACCAATATCATCTACTGTATTAATCAAAGTGCCATCGAGGTCAAAAAGTACTGCTTCATATTTCATCATTCATTTTCCTCAGAATATCTTAATTTACTCAAAGATCAAGCTGTCCCCACAACATATAATCAAGGAGTAACAAATGAGCCGATTTCGAAAGTTAACACAAACTATCTGGCATTGCCAGTATCATTTTTATGGGTGTCCAACCCTAATTGTTTCAAAACACAATTAGGGAGGGGCAGGGCTCAGGGGGCAGAAAATGAGCTTTGCTTTATAAGTTACATCTCATTTAGACTGGCGTTATAAAATTCAGATCAAATTTGTTTTCTGACCCCCGACCCCTGAGCCCTGACAACTTTCAATTGAGCTTTTTTAGCTCAATTGAGGCACTTCGTGCAATGTTGCTGTTTTAGTAACAGATAATGTTTGTTGCAAAAAAATTTAATCATAAACTATTAATTTATAGCTACAATTGACATCCAATTGCACTTATCCTATACATAACTAAGGCTGTACTCTTGACCTAACAGAACGTTTTCATTCAAAAGTAAGGCACGTCGGTGTTTTAAGCGTTTGCAACCGGGTGTTCAGCACCCGGTTTTAGGTGGAAGATTACCGTTATTGGAGGTAGATCATGATTGATGGAGAAGTCGACTCTTTAGAAACAGCAAAGCATGTGAGCTTAGAGATAGGCGGTCTGTTACAGGTTGAAATCAAAGGAATTCCGTCACGCTTTCCAACTACTTTCATCGGGATGGAGTTATACGAATATCTCATTATAAAAGAACCGGCTTTTCCACGCAAAATACGTGTTAGCGGCTTTAAGCATAAACTTTTTCCAGGAAACGAGATCACTGTTCGATATATATATAAAGGTTCTGTTTTTGGATTCCAAACTAAGCTGATTGAGGCCCTTTTCACTCCTAAAAGATTTCTGCTCCTAGAGTATCCAAAAGAAATTGAAAAGCACAATCTGCGTTCAGCCGACAGGATCGGATGCTACCTTCCCGCTATAACAAAAATCAAAGATATAGAGATACAGGGGATTATCTTAGACATAAACGAAAATGGATGTCGTTGTTTAATTAAAGCCACAGAGAACATGAAGCTGCCGGTTGTGCAGAATGATGATCAAATCACCTTGCTATGTCATTTTCCCGGAAATCCGGATGAACAGATGGTTTCAGGATTAGTAAAAAATATTAAAAGGAAAAGTCAGAAGATGACCCTGGGAATCCAATTCCATGAAATGACGGTCGAACTCCAAAACATGATCGAGCAGTATACCTCTACGGTTAAGTAAATATCCTGGCCTAGAGGACCAGGTTTTGATTTCACCCCATACGGGTGCACCTATCTCAAATGGAGTAAATTAAATTCCAAATAACAAGCATCAAATTATTTACCCTGTTAAATAATGCTTCGCATTAAATCTACGATTTATTTAACAGGGCAGGTAAATCACAATAACCGAAATTCAAAATAACAAACTTTGGAATTTCCTTGAGATTTGCCTGCCCGCCGTCTTTTTGGTGGGGTGCTTGTAGTTTGGAATTTCCTTGGAATTTGCCTGCCCGCCGTCTTTTTGGCGGGGTGCTTGTAGTTTGGAGCTTGTTTGTTTTTTGGTGCTTGGAATTTGTGATTTTAGACGCAAAACTCCAAGGCCGAGCCGAAAAACTCTGACCGGCCCAGAGTAGCAGGTTTTTTAGGACATAATAAGGACATGCAGCTTCTGTATTAACTTGCGATACCATACCCTCCATGTGACATTCCAACTCCCCGCATCGGATTACCAATTCGATCCTCTTTTGTTTTAAAACTAAAGCCCCGCAACCAGTAATGAAAAAAACAAGTCCAATACCAAACAAGTTAAATGTTCCATGGTTAACTCCCTGATCTATAAAGGTTAAATATAGTCCAAGATATGCCGTCGGTTGCTAATATTAAAGCTTACCCCGGGCCGTGCCGATAAACAAAGTTAGGCTCCTGCATGTGGCATGCGGTTTGCACTAAGATTTAATATGGCAATAAAAGGCGCATACGGCTCGCAAGCCATAGTATCTGTTTGCAGGGCAACCGGATTTGATTAAAGCTCGCTTTTGGCCTTGTGATTGAGGGGTTTCAGTGGTTGTGGCTTGATGCGGGCTACTGGGACGGTTTACAATTTTACGAATGAAAGGGCAATAAAATGCCGATTTATGAGTATGAGTGTCAAAATTGTGGTCACGTCTTTGAAGAAATAGCCATCAGGCACCAAAGCTTTGATAAGCTGGTATGCCGCAGGTGCCAAGGTTACGGTAAGCGCATAATATCCCAGAACAGTTTTCAACTCAAGGGCCGGGGTTGGAGTAAGGATAGTTATAACGCCGGCCCGGAACAACGGCCCGCTGCATAATTCTAGTGCGTCCGCAGGCAACAGGCAGAACCTATTCTTTTGACAGCCCTTTTCGGAGAGTATTTCGCTGGTGGGTAAAGATTAAATCGATCAGCATTTTTTGCTGGCTTTTTTCGATGTCGGTGAACTGAAGAGCAAAATTAGTTCGGTTGGTTACAGGATGTTCCCCCAGCCGGCTTACCTGCGCCTCATCAACATGCACTCTAAAAACTTTCTCTTCAGATGGAAAAGTAAGTTCAATATTCCTTAGCTTGCTCCCGACTTTAAAGACGGAAACGTTTGGATCTTCCATATCGAGATTGACAGGCATAACAAGGGCTCCTCCCTGGCTAATGTCAATAACATTCATATCCAGCCTGTCCAAGCTTCTGCTAATATACATTTTTGTGCCCAGAGGAGGTGTCATTCTGAAATTTTGTCTTCTCTGTATGCGAGTTATGACTTCTGGAAAGCGTATGCATATTTCGCTGTGTATAGTCGCTTTGCCGGTTGTTCTGAAGGTGTAAACCAGATTATCATTGCCAACAAATTCGAAGTGAAAGCGACAGTTATCATCATTAGCGACAGCTTTCGTAAAATCCTTGGGATGATCGATAAGAAAATAGGGGGTCTTCTTTTTAAAGCGGGTGTCGGTAACGATGGTTAAGCGCTCATACTGCCGGCCCAGCACGTACATCTTAACCAGCGTCTTATCGTTTTGCAGCTGTTTGAAAACATCGAATCTGCGGTTATGCTGTATTATTTCAGCTTCTTCCATAGTTTAACATCTCGATATACTAAGTTTTGATGAATTCGCAGAAAATCGCATTCATAATGAAATTCACAGATTATCAAGATATATATCGGCAAACCCGGCAAAAAACTAAAGTTTTTCGGCTTGATGCCCATCGTAAATGTGCCCTATTTGTCAGAAAAAAGCTCTATTTTGCGCAGCAAAAGGTTCCAGTCTTCATCCACCATAAGCTGAATTTGCTTAAAATCAGCGTCTGTCAGATGTTTGAAACGGCCCTGAGCCCTCAGATAGTCTGTTGCCGGACGATCCCCTTTGTAATTAAGGGTGTAATTGGTGCCGTCTTCGACTTCATACAGGGGAAATATGTTGGCCTGAACCGCCAGCCGGGCGATTTTAACCGACATTTCAGATGGAATCCGCCATCCGGTGGGACAGGAGGCAAACACATGCAGAAACCTTGTCCCGCCTTTCATCTGTTGGGCCTTGCTGAATTTGCGGATCATATCTTCGGGGAAAGCGATGCTGGCGGTGGCAGCGTAAGGGATGCGGTGGGCTGCCAGGATCTCAACCATATTTTTCTTACGGCTTTTTTTCCAGCCCCGGCCGGGGGTTGTGGTGGTGCGGGTTCCAAACGGCGTGGCTGAACTGCGCTGGACACCGGTATTCATATATGCTTCATTGTCATAGCAGACATAAATAAAATCTTCGTTGCGCTCAACGGCCCCGCTGAGGGCCTGGATGCCGATATCAAAGGTCCCGCCGTCCCCGGCCCAGGCCATCACGGTGGTGTCCGTATCTTGCCGCATGTCCAGGGCGGCCCGCAGACCACTGGCTGTGGCCCCGGCGGTGGCAAAAGCGGTTTGCAGAATCGGTACCTTGAGCGAAGACTGGGGGTAGGGACCTGCAATCACACCCCAGCAGCAGGCCGGAATCACCACCATGGTTTTTGCACCCAGCGCTTTCAGGGCGAACCGCATGGCGATCGCGGCACCGCATCCGGGACAGGCCACATGCCCGGAGTACATATACTCCCCATCAGGAATTTTCAGTTGTGTCATAGTCAATCAAACCCCTATTTAAATAGACGTCAGTGGTCAGTGGTCAGTTGTCCGTTGTCAGCAGTCATTGGTTTTGCAGGTTCTTAGGGCCTCTGCTTGTGTTTCACATGTAGTTGAAATATAATCTCGCTTCTTATTGCCTAACAACGGACGACGGACGACGGACAACTGACACCCAATTGAGCGTTTTAGCTCAATTGGGGTAATAGTCAATCAACAATCAACAATCCAAAAGCCCCACCCATACACTCTCCTGCTCCGGCGCGTGGCTCTCTTTTGTCATTCGATAGATCTCTTTAAGGGTCTCCGGGGTCACATCGCGCCCCCCCAGCCCTGCTATATAACCGAATACATGAGGACGAACGTCACTATTGTAAAGCGCCGCC
>PVMK01128282.1_pt1 | contig 22677 bp, 22 predicted proteins | sample 1853481 | NCBI WGS metagenome assembly PVMK01 (sample SAMN08533507, study PRJNA380276) | Marine sediment metagenome, whole genome shotgun sequencing project. | reverse complement strand
CAGCATCCAGCATCGAGCATCCAGCCTTTCGATTTGGGATTCCGGATTGCGGATTTCAGATTGAAAAAAAAACCGCACGGTCAACCATCTCAATTACCGAAAATCGATTAACCATCAACTCAATCAACCCAATCAACCCAATCAACTCAATCAACCCAATCAACTCAATCAACTATTTAATCCAGCATCCAGTTAGAAGATTGCATCAAACCGGCACTTTTCGAAACAGGTCATGCATTCAATGCATTTTTCTTTATCGATCCAGGCAACTTCTTTCTTTTTCCAGGTAATGGCATCGACCGGGCAGCCCCGGAAACAAAGCCCGCATTTGGTGCACTTATCCGACTCGACTTCAAATTTCAAGAGCGCCACGCAGCGTTTGGCCGGGCATCGTTTCTCATAAATGTGGGCTTCATATTCGTCTCTGAAGTATCGCAGGGTGGACAGGACCGGATTGGGTCCGGTTTGTCCCAGTCCGCACAAAGCCGTCTCCTTGATCGTATCCGAAAGTTCCTCCAGGGTTACCAGGTCTTCAGGTTCGCCTTTGCCGGCGCAAATTTTTTCGAGCAGTTGCAGTTGCCGCCGGGTGCCCTCGCGGCAGGGGGTACACTTGCCGCAGGATTCATCCTGCACAAAGTCCATGAAAAAACGGGCCATATCCACCATGCAGGTGTTTTGATCCATAACGATGGCACCACCGGATCCCATGATGGCACCGACTTTGGCGATGGCTTCATAATCCACCGGTGTATCCAGGCACTGTTCCGGAACGCAACCGCCGGAAGGGCCGCCAAGCTGGACCGCCTTGAATTTTTTCTTGCCGGGAATACCGCCTCCGATATCATATACAATCCTCCTGAGAGATGTGCCCATGGGAACTTCCACCAGTCCGATGTTATTCACATCGCCCGACAGGGCAAATACCTTGGTTCCCTTGCTGCTCTCGGTTCCGATACTGGAATACCAATCCCCCCCGTTTAATATAATCTGACCGATATTAGCCAGGGTCTCAACATTGTTTAAGATGGTCGGTTTTTCCCATAATCCTTGATGAGCCGGAAACGGCGGACGGGGGCGCGGCATCCCGCGTTTGCCTTCAATCGATCGCATCAAGGCCGTCTCTTCACCGCAAACAAACGCGCCGGCACCCTGGTAGATTTCAATGTCAAAACTAAATCCGGTCCCCAGAATGTCTTCGCCCAGCAGTCCGTATTCTCTGGCTTGCTCAATGGCAATTCCCAGTCTGCGAATGGCCAGGGGGTATTCTGTCCGGGCATAGATGATTCCCTGACGGGCATCGATGGCCCTAGCGGCAATAATCATGCCTTCCAGAACCGCATGGGGATCGGCTTCAAGAACACTGCGGTCCATAAATGCGCCGGGATCACCTTCATCCGCATTGCACAGCACATATTTAACCTCACCCGGACTCTGGCGTGCAAACTCCCATTTTAGACCGGTCGGAAAACCGGCGCCGCCACGCCCCCTGAGCCCGGAGGTCTTGATCTCTGCAATAATCTGCTCCGGTGTCATTTCCTGCAGGGCTTTGGCCACCCCAAAATACCCGTCCCGGGCGATGTATTCGTCAATTACCTCCGGATCGATCGCGCCCTTGTTACGCATCACCCGGAACATCTGATGGGCAAAAAACGGAATTTGTTCCATATTCGGAATGGTTTCCTTGGAGGCGGGTTCCACATAGAACAATTTTTTAACCGGACGCCCTTTTAAAAAATGCTCTTCCACCAGGTTGGGCACATCCTTGACTTTAAGCTTCTGGTAATAAATACCCTCGGGTTGGACCAGCATTACCGGTCCGACGGCGCAAAATCCATTACAGCCGGTTTCGACGATCTTGATTTCTTCAGCCAGCCCCTGGCGCTGCAACTCTTTTTCAAGGGCTTTCTGAAATTCACCAGTACCACTGGCATGACATCCTGTACCGCCACAGAGCATCAACTGAGTTCTAACCTTATTCATCCTTTTCTCCTGCAATTCGGTTACCCGGAACCATCAAGTCCTCTGAGACCATTTTATAGCTATTCATATTTTTCAAGGGTATCGATCACCTTGTCAGCCTTAACGGCGCCATAGGTGTCCTGATCGACCACCATTACGGGTGCAAGCCCACAGGCACCCAAACATCTGACCGCGTCCAGCGAAAACCGCCGATCCTCGCTGATGCCGCCTTCCTTCATGCCGTACTTATTTTCGATGCGGTTGATAGCCTCTTTGATACCCTTAACGTAACAGGCCGTTCCCATGCATACCTTAATTATATGCCGCCCCTTGGGCTCAAACGAGAAAAGCGAGTAAAAGGAAGCCACACCGTATACCTCGCTGCGGGAAAGATTGAGTCCGTTGCTGATATAGTCTATCAACTCGACCGGCAGATATCCGACAACATCCTGGCATTCGCGCATAACACCGATAACCGAGCCGGGAACACTCCGGTTGGCGGCAATAATCTCATCGATTTGGGTCCACATATCATCTTGAATATCAGGGTGTTGAGGATGTTGGTTATGAGTCATACGTTAACCTCCGGCGATTGAGTGATGATCAGGTTGGCAAATAAAAAAATGAAGGTAGCAATATCACACAACCGGAGATAAATGTCAACGGCCCTGAGAAATGACAAATGAATAATGAATAATGACGGAATTCGCTCCGCTCAATCAATTAAATTTGCTAATTTCAAAGTATGAGTTTTTTCGTCATGTTTGCGCAAACGAACATCCTGTCCGTTCACAATTTAAAAACTGGATCCCTGTTCCCCGCCACCACGGAAACATCCAAAACAGGAAAGACGGTCGCAGCATACTGGATTTCTCCGGATGCTAAACTGAAAGCTCCGGTATGCTTATTGGTAAATCGAATCGTAACGAATTTCTTTAGAATAGACAGAATACCTTAATTTGTCATTTGTCATTATTCATTATTCATTCGAGTTACGTCATTCCTTACTCTCCTTCAAATTCGATGATCGAAAAAGCTTTTCTATTTCCGAGTTTCTCCTTACCTTTTAAATCGGGAAGTTCAATGACAAATGCGCATTCAATAATGTCACCACCCAGCTTTTCAACCAGATTCACGGCCGCGCCGATGGTTCCTCCGGTGGCCAATAAATCATCGATGATTACCACACGCTCGCCCCGCGTGAGGGCATCCTCATGGATCTCGATCGTCTCCTGTCCATACTCCAGGCTGTAAGATTCACTGATGGTCTTATAAGGCAATTTGCCGTTCTTGCGTATCGGTATGAATCCGACGTCCAATTTATAGGCCAATACGGATCCAAATAAAAATCCCCGGGCATCAATGCCGACTATTTTATCGATATTTCTATTGGCGTAGCGATCATAAAAAATAGCACTTATTTCCCGGTGCGCTGCGGGATCTTGCAATAAAGTTGTGATGTCCCTGAATATGACACCTTTGATAGGCCAGTCCGGAATAGACCGGACTTTACTTTTAATATAATCACAGGATTTATGATAATCGTAATTTTCAGCCGATGCGGGAGTCGTAGATTTCATTTGGAACCCTCCTGTTTTGATATACCGGTTGTCATAAATATGTTCCGTTTGGACAAGATTTTAACAGGCGAAATTGGTATCGGAAAGCTATTTCGGCAAACGCTCTAATCGATGAATGGTTTCTAACAATATTTTTTTGACGTTATCAACATTTTTATTAAAAACGGCTAAAATATCCTGCCAGACGGGCATTTGCTCGTCTTCTTTCCAGCAGTCATAGTCTGTCGACATCGCAATCACGGCATAAGAAATCCCGGCCTCTTTTGCTAAAGCAGCCTCAGTCGCCACAGTCATATTAATGATATCCGCGCCCCATGTAATATACATTTTAGATTCAGCCCTCGTTGAGAAACGCGGCCCTTCAATGGTTACCAGAGTTTTATCTTTATGAACCCGGAATCCCAGTTCTGCGGTAGCGGAATACAACAGTTCGCTCAAAGATTTATCGAAAGGATCAGCCATCACTTCATGAAACATGCCCTGGCTGAAATCATCATGAAACGTATTAATCCGGTGCCGCGTAAAGTCTATGAACTGATTGGGTACAATAAAGTCACCTCTTTCAATTTCTTCTTTTAAACTGCCGCAGGCATTGGTGGCGATGATATGCGAAACCTTTAAATCCTTCAAGGTTTGGATATTGGCTCGATAATTGACATGGGTTGGACTGAACTGATGGTGATTGCCGTGCCGGGGTACGAAAAAAACATCAACGCTGTTTAAGCGCCCGGATTTTATCGGGGTTTCACCATAGGGTGTCGCCCATGTCTGGCTCTGTAAATCTTCGATAATATCAGGATCATCTAGTCCGGAACCGCCAATGATGCCGATCTTCATACACGTCTCCTTTCGTTAATTAATCCGCCCTGAAAAATAGAATAGCCGGGGTTGCAAAATGTTCTTTGAAAACTGAAATAAGTTGTTGGATCGAAACTCCGGCGGATTAATTGTTTTATGCTGCGCATTTTTTTATTTTATTTTTTGTCTTTTACCTTAATTTCAAATATTGATGCTAAAAGATACTTGAATCTTGCACGACAGGAATCAATAACAAAAATTTGGGGTATGGTAAAGAAATTATACAGAACGAGAAGGACTCTGTCATTTAAAAAAATGACTGAGCGAAGCGAAACCACCCTTCGACATTCGACATTCGATATTCTGCGGTTCTGCGGTTCGCTTTTAACTTTTTGCAGTTTCACATAAGATTACCCTTGCGACGGCCATCTCTGTCTTGACACCCCCTACCCCCTTATTCTATACTCACCAGTACCAATCCCGAATCTGTGGCGGGCGCATTGACGGCAAAGACGTACGCCAAAGCGCTTGGCTCCCGCATGTGTGAAGTAATTTTACCGGTAAATTTTTGCCGGAATATTCAAGAATAATAATTTTGGACGGTGTCAATGAAATTATCAGAAATTGTCGATGCACTGGAAGCGACGGTCGTCTATGGAAATGACCACTTAGAGAAAGAGATCACCACCTGTGGTGCCAGTGACCTGATGAGCGACATTCTGGCCGGATTGTCCGAAGGATGTATTCTCCTGACCGGTCTGACTACCGTCCAGGTGATCAGAACCGCCATGGTGGCGGAGATCGGAGCTGTCGTATTTGTGCGAGGTAAAACACCCCCCCCGGAGGTGATCGATCTGGCCCGGGCGCAGGAGTTACCGTTAATCTCCAGCCCATATTCAATGTTTGTATCGTGCGGCCGGCTGCATGCCTGTAATTTAACCGGGCCTCGACGGCCGGCGATAGGGAAAAAATGAAGATTGAAGATTGATGATTGAAGATTTAAGGTATTCTATCTATATAAATATAGGTTGCAAGCGTTCCGGTCTTCCGGGTTCAAAGTTTCACGAATACAAGACAGTTTTCCTTCGGTAAATGGTATTCATTGATTTACTACGATAATTTCACGACGCAGTGGATTTAAAAATATATTACGATCGTAGCGCCCAGTGATAGATCAATTATCACCTGAATTTTGCACGCAAATAACCCTCAGCAAAGTTCGAGATCGATTTACCGAAATTAACTTGGAGCGATGATTGTTGCTTTTATATTCAGGTATTAAATCGATAGGATTCCACAAATATTCAATCTTCAATCTTCAATCTTCATTGGTACACCTGCCATGACTGCCTTAATAAAAAGCTACTACATCAAATCAAGAGATTTCATCCGTGCCGGAGAAGCATCCATCAAGATTCAGACGCTTCTCAAATCCCTCAACTTCAATCCACAGCTGGTACGCCGGGTAGCCATATGCGGTTACGAAGGTGAGATGAATGTCGTCATGCACGGCGGTGACGGATCACTGGGTATCGCGATCAATACCGACAAGCTGATTATGGAAATTTCTGATGACGGACCCGGCATTGTTGATATTGAAAAAGCCATGCAGACAGGATTTTCAACAGCTTCTGATGAACATCGCGAAATGGGATTTGGCGCTGGTATGGGGCTGCCGAATATGAAAAAAAATGCCGATGATATCATCGTTGAGTCTGAAAAAGATCAGGGCACTTGTGTCCGAATGGTATTTCTTATCGACAAGGGGGGTGATGGCGGTTGACGGATATGCAACAGTCCTCGTGCTTCGTTCATTTCGATAAAACCCTGTGCCACGGCCATGCCTCATGTATACGTGTATGTCCAACCAAAGCCCTTCGCATGGTAGACAGACGGACGGTAACCGTTGTCGGTCAATGCATCGGATGCGGCGAGTGTATGCGGGTATGCGACGCTGGTGCGGTGAGCGCGGCGGCGGACGGAACCGGGAATTTCGGTCGGGATCATGTTGCCATCGCCCTGGTTTCTCCGGTTCTTTACGCGCAGTTTCCGGGCGTCATGCCGAAAGATATACTAATGGGACTGCGGCAGATGGGTTTTCGGCACACCGTCGATATGTCGTATTTTTTGGAAATATTTCATTACGCCGCTGAAGAGTTTATAAAGCGCAATCGTGAATCAAATAAAGCACCCTGGCCGCTTATCTCGCCCGTCTGTCCGGTGGTGGTGCGACTAATTGCGTTTCAGTTTCCCAGCCTCATGCCCCATGTCCTGCCCGTACTGAGGCCGGCAGCTCTCATGGCACGGGAGGTCAAACGACGCATTATCCCGTATTATCAGGAATCAGGCGATGCGGTTGCGTTGTATTACATCAATCCCTGTCCCACCAAAATGGATCCAAATTGCAGTAATCCCAATCAGCAGCCGGATATTCCTGAAGTTGCTCTGGGGATCAATGATATTTTCCCGGAATTAACCCGTCATGTTGAGCAAATTAGAGCATCCGACGCGATCCCGTTTGACCAGACTCGATTTGAATATGAAACCTGTGCCACCGGCAATGCTTCCATGTGGGCAATGTCCGGCGGTGAGATTGCAGAAATGGATTTCGATCGCTCCCTGGCGGTTTCCGGGATGGAGGAAACCATCGCCTATCTTCAGAAGATTGAGATGGGGCTTTTCAAAGATATCGAATACATCGAATTTCGAACCTGCCGGGAAGGGTGTCTGGGAGGTGTGCTTACAGCCATCGACAAGTATCTGGCCAAGAGTGCTGTTCAAAAGATGGTCAAGCTGTATGGACTTGGTCGGCGCCTGACCCGCGAAAATATATTGCGCATGTATGAAAAAGGACAATTTCAAACGGAAAAAAGTCCGGCAAAATTAATTGATTTATATGGAACCAAAAAAGAGGCCCTGTCCCTTGAATCATTGCAGGAAATAGAGGAAACCATGGAACTTCTCAGGGACACGGATTGCGCTGCCTGCGGTGCACCCGACTGTCGGACATTTGCCGAAGATATTGTCCGCGGCAATGCTTCATTGCAAGATTGTCTCTGGATAAGTGCCCACAGCACCACCAAAAGCAAAATTAAAAAAGGGGAAAGTACCATGACAGTAAACGATCTTGTAGAACGTTTTGGTCTGCAGGTTGTCGCCGGTGACAAAGGCCTCGATCGCCAGGTTGAAGACGGCTACTGCGGTGATTTACTCAGTGAAATTATGGGCAATGCCCCCGAAGGTTGTGTCTGGCTGACCATCCAGGGGCATCAAAACATTGTGGCCGTAGCGGTTCTGCGTAATATGGCTGCCATCATTGTTACCGGTGGGCAAACACCGGATGATGAGACCCTGCAAAAAGCAAATCAGGAAGGAATACCCATACTGTTAGGGTCTGATTCTGCGTATCAACTTGCCGGTCGTCTTTATGCCGCGGACGTCGGAAATGCCCGGGCCGAGTGAATTGTCCCCCTGAACTCAGGGGAAAAAAAACGAACTCTAAATTGAGCGGTTCCAGGTTCGGGGTTCAAGCCCGCCCTGGTGCGACGAGATGTGGCTATGAAATTGCTTTCACATTCTATGGGTCTGGCTTTCCATCACCACATCTTGACATGCCAGGTCTGGGCCAGGGGTTCAAAGGTTACAACCGATGGATACTGCTCTCAATAATTATAAAAATCTGGCATACCCGTCATAGCCCATTGAGTGAAACGGACTTATAACGAGATGAAGACACGATCCCTTTGATACAAGCTGTCTGGTTTTTTTCAACCCGGAACGTTGAACCCTGAACCTGTGAACCTTTCAACCCTGAACCTGTGAACCCTTACATGAAGGATACTGATCTGATTGCGGGAATTGTCGCTTCACATACTGGATATTGCTGAAAACGGGATTACCGCCGGTGCCGATTGTATTCATATCCTGGTGGAAGAAGCTCGCACCGCAGATCTGTTGACCATTAAAATCACAGACAACGGTCAAGGGATGCCCGGCCGAAAAAATCGAAAAACTGACCGACCCGTTCGTTACTTCCCGTACAACCCGCAGGGTCGGTTTGGGCCTGTCACTGTTAGCGGCGGCGGCGGAGCGCTGCGGAGGCAGACTCACGGTTAAGACAGAGCCGGGTGCCGGCACGGAGGTGGGAGCCACTTTTCGTTACAGCCATATCGATCGTGCCCCGGTGGGAGATATGCCCGCAACGATTACCACGCTGATCATGGGCAATCCGCAAGTCGACTTTGTTTACAGCCACATCATTAACAACGAGGAATTCACCCTGGACACCCGGGAGCTCAAAGCTGAAATGGGAAATCTTTCCTTAACAAATCCTGTGGTAGTTCATCATCTAACAGCATCCATCCGCAATTCGCTTGGTCTATTGACAGCAAAAAACGGCCACTAAGAAAAAAGGGAGCAAATCATGGCAAAATTGACAATTGAGGATTTAAAAAGAATAAAGGAACAAACCGCAAAAAGTACTTCCCTGCGTGACGGCGATGCAAACGTAAAAATCACGGTGCATATGGGCACCTGCGGAATTGCCGCCGGTGCACGGGCAGTAATGAACGCGCTGATGGAGGAGATGGCTGCAGCCGACCGCCAGGACATCCGGGTGGTCACATCCGGCTGCATGGGAATGTGCAGCAGTGAACCCAATGTAACTGTTGAAATCCAGGACGGCGAACCAATTGTCTATCAAGACATGGATTCCAACAAGATGCGCCAGGTATTCAAGCGGCATGCCCTTCTGGGCGAAGTTCAGACTGATTTTGCTTTGGCCAAGATGTGATATACATATGTCGTAAGCGTTCATGGGTTCAAAGGTTCAGGGGTTCAAGGTTGCATCCTCGTCCCTGGACTGCATTTGGGATCCGTATCAACGAGAAAATCGTCAGCTTCGTCAGGCTAAAACAAAATTTAGAACCGAATTGGCAATTATTTGAGGACATGAGCATTTTTAACGAGGACTTCGGGTCTTTAATGCCTTCTTTGTCCTTAACCCCCTGGCCCAGACCTGACTTTACGTTGCTCAATTATTTAGATTCATATTTGGGAACCTGACACGGACCGTAATATGATCTTATAAGTCGCACCAGGGCGGGCTGAACGTTGAACCCTGAACCTGTGAACGGTTACCGTTGTTTGTGGTCCGTTGTTTCGCTCGATTTACAAACAGCAAATTGAGCTGTTCCGGCAGCATAATAATAAAAAAAATACGACGTGCCCAAAAAATATTATTAAACCCGGATAAAAATCCTTCTTTAGCAACTGACAACACACAACTTACTACTGACATCTATAGGGTATGTATGAAAGTAGACGGCAAAGACATCCGCACTATTTGGCTCGATAAACATGAAAAAATAGTAAAAATCATCGATCAGAGAAAGCTTCCCCATGAATTGGCTATTGTGGATTTAAAAACAGTTGACGACGCCATTAAAGCCATCAAAGATATGTATGTGAGGGGCGCACCCCTTATCGGGGTGACCGGAGCTTATGCGGTTTACCTGGCAGCCTTGAACGCGCCGAATGGTCAAATTGACACGGAATATCTGCAGCATGAAGCCCGTCGGATCAAATCGGCCCGACCCACGGCCGTCAATCTTGCCTGGGGTGTCGACCTGGTTTTATCGGAGATATTAAATGAATCGGATCCTGCAAAGAAAATTGATTCGGCCAAAAAAATCAGCGATGCGATCACCGAGCTGGAAGTGGAAAACTGCAGAAAAATCGGAGAACACGGCTTATCCTTAATTGAGCAGATCAGTCACCTAAAAGGGGGAAAAACGGTCAATGTCCTGACCCACTGCAACGCCGGCTGGCTGGCCTGTATCGAATACGGCACGGCCACCGCTCCTATCTATGCCGCATTTGATAAAGGCATCGATATTCATGTTTGGGTGGATGAAACCCGGCCGCTCAACCAGGGAGCCCGGTTGACGGCCTGGGAGCTTGGCAAACACGGAGTTCACCACACCATCATCACCGACAACGCCGGCGGTCATCTGATGCAGCATGCCATGGTGGATATGGTGATCGTAGGCACGGACCGAACGACGGCAGCCGGCGACGTGGCCAACAAAATCGGTACTTATCTGAAAGCACTGGCCGCCTGGGACAACAACGTGCCCTTCTACGTTGCGCTGCCTTCCAGCACATTTGACTGGGACCTTAAAAACGGTGTCAAAGACATCCCCATCGAACAGCGTGATCCCGATGAAATCAAATATGTTCACGGACTGGACCAGGACGGCACAACCAGCGTTTTGATTTGCCCCCAGGCCAGTCAAGCAGCCAATTTTGCCTTTGATGTCACACCGGCGAAATTTGTAACCGGGTTTATTACCGAAAGAGGAATCTGCAAAGCAACCGAAGAAGATATCCGGCGGCTGTTCCCTGATAGGGACAGATGACGGATGACGGAAGACAGATGACAGAAGACAGAGAACAGAGGGTAGAGTAAATAAAACAAAGAGTAGTGGTCGGAAACCATCCAAACCATCAAAACGATCCTAACCCGGATAAACCGGAAATAACAAATTACAAGCATCAAATCTCAAATAAATTCCAAATTACAATATCCAAATCTCAAATAAGATCAAAAGCCAATTGTTTGGAATTTTGAATTTTAATCATTGTGATTTGTTTGTTATTTGTCTTTTGGCTATTGTGATTTGATTGTATTTTGCATTTTGTTTTTTCGACATAAAAACGCAAAACATCAGATATAAGGACCTAAGACCTAATCCAGACAAACGATCTTAACCATCAAAACGAACAAAACGATCCAAACCATCCAAACCAACTTAACGAACCAAACGATTTGATATGCTGACGGAACTTGAAAAAAAACTTATTGCTTCGATTCAGGAAGATATTGCTGTAACCGATCGTCCTTATCTGGATATCGCAAAGAAGTTGGGGATATCCGAGGAGACATTGCTTGAAAGTCTTCAAAGTCTTTGCAGCCGGGGATTCATTCGGAGATTTGGTGCCACCCTGCGTCACCAGAAAACAGGGTTCACCGCCAATGCCATGGCGGCCTGGCAGGTTGGTGAAGATCGTATTGACGAAGTCGGAAATAAAATGTCCTCATTCCGGCAGGTCTCCCACTGCTACCGTCGCAATCCCACCGACGGCTGGCCGTATAATCTTTACACCATGATTCATGCCCATGACGAAGCAGCGTGCCGTCTAACCGCCCGCAAAATGTCGCAAACAGCATCGGTTGAGAACTACACCCTGCTTTTCAGTCGCAGGGAACTGAAAAAAACCTCGATGGTATATTTCCCCTCGGATGAGGATGACTGAAAGAATATGCCGATCTGCGATACCCCTCATGTTCTTCTCATCAACCCCTGGATCCATGATTTCGCTGCTTACGACTTCTGGGCCAAACCCATGGGTCTGCTCACCATTGCTTCCATGTTGAGACATCACGGTATTCAGGTCTCCTATATCGACTGTCTGGATCGTTTCCACCCCCATGCCCCCAAAACCGACCCGGGGGCAAGATACGGCCGTGGGCCCTATCTTAAAACCCGCATTCCAAAACCTGCCGGGTTAGATGACGTACCGCGCTATTTTTCCCGATACGGAATAAAACCGCAATGGTTCAAAGAAGATCTTCTTAAACAGGGCCGGCCCGATCTTGTGCTGGTCACTTCGCTGATGACATACTGGTATCCGGGTGTGCAGGAAACTATTGAAATCATCAGATCGGTGTTTCCGCAAACGCCCATCGTGCTGGGCGGAATATACGCCCGGCTGTGCCATAAGCATGCCCGAAACAACTCCGGGGCGGATCATGTTGCCGATGGACCGGCGGAGAAGAATCTATTTTCCCTCGTTCGTCAGTTTACCGGTTATTCAGTCAGCCCGGCGTTTGATCCGGAGCATCTGGATTGTTACCCCTACCCTGCCCTGGATTTACAAACCACGCTCAATTATATCCCTCTGCTGACTTCACGGGGCTGTCCGTTTCGTTGTGCCTACTGCGCATCCCGCTTTTTGGAACCCAAACGCCTGCTGCGCAGCCCTGAGGCTGTCATTGAAGAAATCAGATACTGGGAAAAAGCCTATGGGCTAAAGGATTTTATTTTATACGACGATGCCTTTCTGGTGGATACCGACCGGCACGCAATTCCCATTTTAGAGGGAATTCTCCGTACTGGAATTAAGGTGCGCTTTCACACGCCCAATGCCGTACACATCCGTGGAATAGACCCACAAACTGCCCGGCTCATGTTCGAGGCCGGTTTTACCACCCTGCGTCTCGGGTTGGAAACCGCGGAATTTGACCACCGGGAGGAAATCGACCTAAAGGTCTCTGAAGATGAGTTTAAACGAGCGGTAAACTGCCTGAGAGAAGCCGGATTTAAAAAAAACCAGGTCGGAGCTTATCTGCTGGTGGGCCTTCCCGATCAAAGATTAGATACCACCAAACGTTCCATCGGTATCGTAAAGCAGATCGGAATAACCCCCATTGCGGCATACTACACCCCCATTCCCCACACAGCCCTGTGGCCCAAAGCGGTGGCTGCCTCTCGCTATGATCTCGAGTCCGATCCGGTTTTGACCAACAATGCCGTGATTCCCTGTCAAAAGCAGCCCTTTAGCTGGGAAACGATACGCTATCTCAAAGAGCTGATCACCGCGTGACACAGACACCCCAACCCGGACAAACCGGTTGTAGCGAAGCGTAAATCCCGTTTTATCGGGGAATTGACGATTGAAGATTGAAAATTTGTGGATGTCGCTTCGCTCAGTCATTTGATACGAGCGGTCTGGTTTCTTTCAACCCTGAACCCCTGAACCTTTGAACCCGTGAACGCCTACCCTTGTTTTTAATTGACACCCGGTCAGCATCTCTCTATACTCCCCGTCATTAAAAAAGACCGGCCCAAAAAGGAGATATAAAACTATGCTGCGTTTGACATCCATTGATCTGAAAAAATTGAAAATCGATACCCTTGCCATTGCCGTGTGCCAAGATGAAGATATTCATAATGACCCCATAATAGAAGCCGTCATTAGAAAGGCGCTCAAGCTCAAGGAATTTAACGGGAAAAAAGATGAAACCGTGACGCTTTACGATGTACCGGATATTAAGGCACAGCGGGTGATCATGTGGGGGCTTGGCAAACTTGAAAAAACAGATCGTGAAGCGCTACGCAGCATAGCCGGTAAAATCGTGAAGCACTGCATTAAAAAGCAACTGACAAACCTGTGTTTCGCTGTGCCCGACCCTTCAATGATTAAAATGGAAATGTCCGCAGTTTTAGAGGCCATGCAGGAAGGCGCTTATCTTGGAAACCACCTGTTCCATAAATTCAAGAGCGAGGAAAAGAAAAAAGCACTCAGGCAAATTCATTTCCGGATCACAGAACAAGTCACCCAAAAAATGCGGCAATTGTCTGCAAGGGTTGCTGCCATCTGTGAGGGGTACCACCCTGGCCAGAGATTGGGTCAACACACCTTCAAATGAAAAAACGCCTGAAAAATTGACCCGATCCATCGTAAGCCTGGCCAAAAAACAGCAGCTGAAAGTCCAGGTACTTAATGAAGCGCAATTGAAGCAAAAAAAGCTCGGTGCATTGTTGGCTGTTGCAGCCGGCAGTCAAAGCAAACCCAGTCTGGTCATACTTGAGCACAGGGTGCCGGGTGTAAAAAAGACCCTGGCCCTGGTAGGCAAAGGCGTGACCTTTGACTCCGGGGGACTCAATATCAAAACAGGCACATCGATGGCCGACATGAAATCGGATATGTCCGGCGCCGCGGCGGTGGCGGCCACCTTAATTGCAGCCGCCAAGCTCAAAACAAAAGCAAATATTATTGGAGCCATTCCCATTGTTGAAAATATGCCGTCCGGCCGGGCAACGCGCCCGGGGGACATCATTCGCAGTTATGCCGGCAAAACCATTGAAATCGGAAACACCGATGCGGAAGGGCGACTGATTCTAATTGATGCGATATCTTACGTGATCAAAAGATACAAGCCGCAATTGCTCATTGACCTGGCAACGTTGACAGGGGCCTGTGTCGTTGCCCTGGGGGACAAGATTGCCGGTGTGTTTTCCAATGATGACGATCTGGCCGCCGGTATTATTGCATCGGGAGAAAAAACCCATGAGCGCTGCTGGCGGATGCCCCTGCCCGAAGATTATAAAGAATTGCTGAAAAGCGATTTTGCGGACATGAACAACATCGGCAGCACCCGCTCGGGCGGTGCCATTACTGCGGCGCTCTTTCTTTCGGAGTTTGCCGCCGATACCCGCTGGGCACATATAGACATTGCCGGTCCGGCTTATCTTAAAACGGAAAGTGCTTACTGCGGTCCCGGTGGAACGGGTTTCGGAGTGAGATTGCTTAGTGAAATACTATAAGTGGTTTCGTAATCTCGGGCAGGACTGGGTATTTGGTGTTGGGTATTGGTGTTTATCGGAAATTAGCGTGGATTTCATCTACCTACTTATAGTGAAATATAAAAATCGGAAAAAAGTCCCCGTTGCCAGTACCTCGTATGAAGCTACATGAAATCATGGATCAATGTCATTAACTTAACGTCTATTTCTCGTGGGAGCGGCTTCCAGCCGCGAAAAAATTTGCTCTATAGTCATCATTGCATAATCGCGGCTGCAAGCCGCTGCCACAATCAAAATCGTTTAAATTAGCGCATTTGGACTTTTATAGGTCCCAATGAGGTTTCTTTTTCGATCAGACTGGCAGCTTTTCAGGCCAGAGGTGGCGCTCATATGGAACTTCATTATGCAAGTAGAGTCGGCCACCGTGCCGACTTTTTGCGGCAGCCACGGTGGGCTGCCCTACACGAAAAAGCTTATTTTAGCGTTTATCGGGACACCACCCCGATTTTAACATTTTTTTCTTTTTCACCATACATTGAAATTTGGTACTCGAGATTTGCGTTTTTTGCACAAAACTGAATTGACAACTGTCTAATACCCAGTACCTAATACCCAATACCCAGTACCACCCCAACTACCAGCCCCCCATAATATTCTGCCCTCTGCGGCTAGCGGCCTCTTCCTGCAAATTGTGGAACCTTGCGCCGACAAGGGTCGCCAGGTTCGACATCACCACATACCCAATATCCGGATCTTTTTCGAAGAGTTTTAAGAGACTTTCTCTTTCGGCCTTGATTAATTTGCACCCGCTACCGGTACTGTATCCTGAAAGTCTATATTTATTAGGCGGCACAATGCTTGACCATCCGAAGGCGCCCGCTTCAGCTATTGATGATAGGGTGTTTTCTTCAGATGAAGCCAGTCCCGGAAAATCAAAACGCAAATCCACCCGACCCTCCCTGACTATCCAGAGATAGGCAGCATTTTCTCCTTTCTCAAAAAGCCTGGTTTCATGCTGAAACTCCTCTTCTTCACCGCATTTTATGATTTCAGCAAGCTGCTCATTGTTCAGGCCCTGGAAAATTTCGACAGTTTTAAAAAATTCTAAACTTATCATGACGATCTCCTTTGAATCGGATAGAACGATTCAAACACAATCAAAGCACAATTCACTTTCGTAAATCCAGTAAGCTATCTTCTTAAATGACGCGGCCCTGGTAATTCCGCCACTTCTATGATAGGGCCAGTCCTCCTAATTTACTATGAAAATAGCTCAGTTTTTTGGACATTTTCGGGCGTATTGAAGCCTTTTTGGAGAATAGGTTTCAGGTGTCGGGTGTCAGGTGTCAGGCTGGCTCTCACTTTTTTACTACTGACACCTGAAACCTGAGTGCCAGTGTCCAATTATTTTGCAAATATGGGATAAATCCATATTTACAACCGCTTAACTAACCAACTAATCAACCAGTCAACGATATCTGTAGGGCATAATCAGTCTGAACTTCACCCCCAAGGATATGTTTCTGGAAAACCTTTCGCATTTTATCGGGGTTCATTTTCTGGTAAATCACCGGATCTTCACCTTCTATCTCTACCGTCACGTTTGGTCGGTATCGCACTTTCCGGTGCACCCGCTACTTTTAATCCGGATGTGCGGTCGGTCGGCACAGGCCATTTCATCCATCAGGGCGCTCATTACTGCACGGGCACCGGCAACGATACCGCACGTTGCCAGATGCACGGTAATCTGAATGCCGGCATAAGAGGATGTCCAGGCTAAATCCTGCAGTTGGTTGAAGCGTTCCCCAATAATTTCTACCAGATTCGACATGACCACATAACCGATTTTAGAATCCGCTTCAAAGATTTTAACCAGATTTTCCCTCTCAATCTGAATCACTTTGCAGTCTCTGGTAGCACAGTAAGCCGACAATCTGTACTTATTCGGCGCCACCAGGCTTGACCAGCCGAAAGTCATAAATTTGAAGATCGACGAGATGGTGTTTTTTGTCGTAGTGGGACGATCCGGCAAATCAAACCGCAGGTCAACCTGTCCTTTTTGTACAATCCACAAGCAGGCAGCGTCCTCTCCCTCACTGAAGAGTTTTTCATTTTGTCGGAATTCCTTTTCACGGCAATGGTCCCGGATCCCGGCAAGCTTACCGTCGTCCAGGCCTTTAAACACCTCGACACTTCGCAGAAAGTCGAGATCTGTCATCTCTACCTCCTTCTTATTCCAATTCATTTAATTAAGTTAAGTAATTTTGGAATCGATTTGAAATTGGTTCAGAAAATCTTCAATAATCAATCGTCAATATTCAATTCCGGTTGGGAATCAATCCTTCTTCCATCCTTGTTTTTCAGAGCCAGGCGGATTTCATCTAAATTGGGTGCCGCCAGGGTAAATACAGTTTTTACTTTACCGATATCATCCGGGAAATGCGCGTCAGAGGATGAGATGCATGGAAAATTCATAAGACCGGGGACCCTTTCCCGGGCTTCCTTGAGCGGCACCCGATAGGAAACTTCCAAACCATCGAGTGATAGATCCGCCGGAATAAACCCGAGTTGGCCGATAATACCGAAGGATGGCCGGTCAACATGAGAGGCAATGCTTAATCCCCCAAGCTTATGTATCTTCACGACAATGTCCTGCAAACTCAATCGGGAGGCCCCAATCAGCAGACGGGAAACCTCTCCGAGTATCTCATCTTTTTCGTTTATAATCACCTGATACCCGAACAACTCGGTCTGGTTTTCACCGGGCAGATGTGCATAGACGAATTCCTGCATGACCTGGGCCTGCTCAACGGCGTTAAAAAGTCCCAGGATGTGGACTTCCTCTCTGGAACAGATTTCCATCCCCGGAAGAACGCAAAGACCCAGCTTATCTCCCAAACGTACCGCCGCCTGAACATTTTCCGCTGAATTATGATCACAGATAGCTATGATATCCAGCTGTTTTTCAATACTTTTATCGACAATTTTTTTGGGGCTCATTTCCCAATCGGAGCAGGGCGAAAGGCAGGTATGAATATGAAGATCTGCGTTGAAATTCCTCAAAGATGCATCTTCTTCATTGCCTGTTGGTTTTTGCGGATTCAAGGTTCTACCAGCTTAACTCCTTACATGCCGATTATTTGGCGTAACCGTTCACAGGTTCAAGGTTCAACGTTCAGCCCGCCCTGGTGCGACTTATAAGATCATATTACGGTCCGTGTCAGGTTCCCAAATATGAATCTAAATAATTGAGCAACGTAAAGTCAGGTCTGGGCCAGGGGGTTAAGGACAAAGAAGGCATTAAAGACCCGAAGTTCTCGTTAAAAATGCTCACTTCCCCAAATAATTGCCAATTTGGCTCCAAATTTTGGATTAGCCCTGACGAAGCCGACGCTTTTTCGTAAATATGCATCCCAAATGCAGCCCGGGAACGAGAATGCAACCTTGAACCCCTGAACCCGTGAACGCCTGTGCTTTGCAAAACAATATAGGGTAAACACTGACGGTTGTCAACGCATATCAGGTCGAGGTCAGGGAAACATCAAAGTTGATAATAACCCAGTAAGATTGCAGCAATTCACTACCACCGTTATAAGCCTAAAATCCCAAATCCCAATACCCAAATTCCAAACAATATCCAAATTCGAAAGTCCAATGACCCAAACATTCTGGTGACTTATCTATTGTTTGATGGCCGTTTTGCATGTTTTGAATTTTGAGTTTCGGTCATTGGTATTTGTTTGGGATTTGGTATTTGGTGCTTGGAATTTCCATGATTTTGTTTAATAAAATAACTTCTGTAACTCCAACGAATTATCTGTTTAATTGACGTATCCCTGGGGGTGAGGTCCTTACGTCCTTTTATTTAGCTCCGCACGAATCGCACGAAAAAACAGTATTTATTTTTTTTGAATTCTGTTATAAAGATCCATCTGGTACCGGGTATTGAAATATCCTGATGCCGAATAGCTGCAATCTGCAAAGGCGGTTCCATGAAAGCTTTACTGTTATACCCTTCTTTCCCGGATACCTTCTGGAGTTTCAGACACTCACTTAAATTTATTCACAAAAAATCTGCCTTTCCCCCTCTGGGGTTGCTGACCGTGGGGTCCATGCTGCCGGAAGAATGGGACAAACGTGTTGTTGATCTGAATGTAACCAAGCTCACTGAAAAAGATCTGGCATGGGCGGATTATGCCTTTATCAGCGCCATGGTAGTTCAAAGGAAGTCGGCGCGTCACACCATCACCCGCTGCAAAAAAGCCGGTGTCAAAGTGGTGGCGGGAGGCCCTCTTTTCACGGCCGAATATGAGCTGTTTGATGAGGTTGATCATTTTGTGCTCAATGAAGGCGAGCTTACCCTTCCCCTCTTTTCTGGCGGATTTTAAACGTGGATGCGCCCAGCATATTTATGCGACCCAGGAGTTTGCCGACATTGAGCAAACACCCACGCCCATGTGGCCACTTATCAATCTGAAGCACTATGCATCTATGAGCATTCAGTTTTCCCGGGGTTGTCCGTTCAATTGCGACTTTTGCAATGTTACCGCTCTGCTGGGTCACCGGGTACGTATTAAATCCTCTACCCAAATCATTGCCGAGTTGGACAGTCTCTATAACATGGGCTGGCGTGGGCAGGTTTTCTTTGTAGATGACAATTTTATCGGTAACAAAAAGTATCTTGTGACCCAGCTCTTGCCGGCCTTGATTGAATGGCGCAAAGAGAGAAAGGGGTTTTTATTCAACACGGAGGCTTCTATCAATCTGGCCGACAATGAGGATTTGATGGAGACCATGGTGGAAGCCGGATTTGATACCGTTTTTATCGGGATCGAAACACCCGATGCAGAAGGTCTGGCCGGATGCAATAAAAAACAGAATAAAAACCGCAACCTGATCGAAAGCGTAAAACGCATCCAGCGCACCGGTCTGCAGGTACAGGGTGGATTTATCGTCGGCTTCGACTCCGATGGCCCATCAATCTTTCAGAGACAAATAGATTTTATTCAAAAAAGCGGCATCGTAACCGCCATGGTGGGGCTGCTTCAAGCGCCCCCGGGAACCAAACTATATGAACGTTTAAAAAAAGAGGGCCGACTCCAGGGTTTGGTCTCCGGGGACAACGTGGACGGCACCACAAATATAATACCTAAAATGGGCCTGAACCAGCTGCTCAAAGGGTATCAAAATATTTTAAACAATATCTATCGGCCGCGACCCTATTACCGCCGTGTAAAAACATTCTTGCGGGAATATAAAGACCCCCAGGATTTCTATCCCGGTGGATTTTCAGCGCTTTCTGGCAGTTTTTCGCACCTCGATCAGAATCGGAATTCTTGGCAAGGAGCGAGTACAGTACTGGAATCTGCTCGTGTGGACGCTTTTCCGTTGTCCGAAGCTCTTGCCGCTGGCGATAACATTGGCCATTCATGGTCATCATTTCCGCAAGATATGCAAATTGTAAATATATCGGAATTTCTACAATTTATTGAAATCACGGTATTTTTTGCGGCCATTCTCTTGGTAAGCCACATGGAATGATGGAATAGTGGAATGTTGGCCTCCGGCTCGTAGGGTAGCGCCTATGCCTCGGAGAGAAGACTGGGTATGAAAAGAGGAAAAAGATCTATCCTACAAAAAACGTTGTGTCTACACTTTATGATGCTGCCCGTCAAGCATCCGTTTCCTGCTTTCGCTTTAAAAAATACGCCACTATTACGAGAAAATCAATACAATTATATTCGTTTTGATTCTCGAAACCCACCATTCCAATATTCCAGAACCCATTATTCCATCATTCCATTGTTCCAATTGCGGAGCGAAGCGGAGCTAAGTTCACCCAATGACCTATGACTATCTAATCGTTGGTGGTGGTATTATCGGAATTTCCACGGCTTGGCAACTGCTGAAGCGTTATCCGAATCAACGAATTCTGGTGCTGGAAAAAGAGTCCCATTTTGCCGGGCACCAGACCGGACACAACAGTGGGGTGATTCACGCCGGCGTCTATTATCAGCCGGGTAGTTTAAAATCAGATTTTTGCCGCCGGGGCAATGACGCCACCATCAAATTCTGTCTTGAGCACGATATCCCCTATGAACAGTGTGGCAAACTGCTGGTGGCCACCGACAAAAACGAATATAGCTTGATGGAGAAGCTGTTTGAGCGGGCTGGGGAGAATCATATTGAGGCGGAATGGCTCAACCGTGAGCAATTAAAAGAGCGGGAACCGAACATTTCCGGCCTGGGGGCGTTTTTCGTAGGCCGAACGGGTATTGTGGATTTTTGCAAAATCACAGATAAAATGGCGGACTTGTTTAAAGCCCATGGCGGTATGGTGCGGCTCGATTGCGAAGTATTGGGTCTGGAAGAAAAAAACAACGGATTACGTGTTCGAACATCTATAGAAGAATTCAGCACGCGCTATCTGATTACCTGCTCGGGCTTAATGGCGGACCGCCTGGTGAAGATGCTGGGCATCCGGCCTGATTTCCAGATCATCCCCTTTCGCGGCGAATATTTTCGGCTGCCGCCGGAAAAAAGCAATATTATTAATCACCTGATCTACCCCATACCCGATCCGGAAATGCCCTTTTTAGGCGTCCATTTAACCCGCATGATTGACGGTACTGTCACAGTCGGACCCAACGCAGTTTTGGGCTTCAAAAGGGAAGGATACAAAAAAACAGATGTGAGTTTTCGCGACATCAAAGAAATGGCGGCATTCAGCGGATTCTGGAAGGTCATGCAGCAGAACCTGAAAGCGGGTTTATCCGAATTTAAGAATTCAATATGTAAGCGCGGATATCTGGAACTTGTTAAAAAATATTGCCCCCAGGTTAAATTGAGTGATTTAACACCCTATCCGGCCGGGGTGCGCGCCCAGGCGGTGGCCAAAGACGGCACCCTGATTCACGATTTTTTATTTGTTAACACCAAACGAACCTTCCATGTATGCAATGCACCGTCCCCGGCGGCCACATCGGCAATTCCCATCGGAGCGCATATTGTAGATCGGGTTGAGGAGATCTTTGGAAAGACTGAACATCGAACATTGAACATCCAACGTTGAACATCGAATAATGATGTCGCTCCGCTCCGCAATCTAATTTCACTTGTCCTAATGCCCGATGTCAAAACTTGTTGGAATTCTCAATCATCTTCTTCAGCTGCTCCAATGCTTCATCGGGCATTTTAAAGGAGTGCTCCGGCCCCGGGAATACACCGTCCTGAACTTCTTTTTTATAGGCTCCGAGCGCTTCCAAAATGATGGGTCTTATCCGGGTATATTGTTTGACGAACTTGGGCACGAATTTATCAAACAATCCGACCATATCATGAGTAACCAGGACCTGGCCGTCCACATCGGGGCCGGCACCGATACCGATGACCGGTACCTTGACCGCTTCGGCAACCAGCTTCCCGAGGGGCGCCGGCACCGCTTCCAAAATCATCGAGAACACCCCTGCATCCTCCAGGGATTTGGCGTCATCGATAATCTGTTTGGCAGCCGTGGCATCCCGTCCCTGCATCTTGAAGCCGCCCAGGGCGCTGGCTGTCTGCGGTGTCAGGCCGATATGCCCCTGTACCGGTATGCCGGCCTTGACGATTGCCTGGATGGTGGGTGCGAAGTCAACGCCGCCCTCCAGTTTGATGACTTCACAGCCCCCCTCTTTCATCAGTCGGCCGGCGTTTTGGATGGCATCCCTGATGGAGGTGTTGTAGCTCATAAACGGCATGTCGCCGACAATCAGGGGGCCTTTACACCCCCGCACCACCGCCTTAATGTGGTGGATCATGTGCTCCATGCCGACCGCGACGGTCCCCTCCAGGCCCATAACCACCATCCCCAGTGAATCGCCTACCAGGACGATGTCGACACCCGCCTCATCGGCCATCAGACCGAAGGGGTAATCATAAGCGGTCATCATGACCAGTTTGCGGCCATCTTCCTTTGCCTGTTGAACATC
>PVMK01147690.1_pt1 | contig 22678 bp, 26 predicted proteins | sample 1853481 | NCBI WGS metagenome assembly PVMK01 (sample SAMN08533507, study PRJNA380276) | Marine sediment metagenome, whole genome shotgun sequencing project. | reverse complement strand
TGTGGGTATGCATCTCCAGGTCAATACCTATTATGTCGATTACATTTTTGACCCTCATAAAAGTCTCAAAAGGATCAAGTATTCCCAGGGTATCACAATACCTCAGTCTGTCGGCTCCGGCGTCTCTAGCAGTACGGGCAAATTGAAGCAAGAATTCCATATCGGACCTTGAAGCATCTTCAGCATTGACAGATACATAAAGATTATGGCTCTTTGCAAAATCCACACCGCTTTTCATTGTCTCTAGGACCCATTCCCTGCTTTTTCTTAATTTATGCTCAATATGTATATCTGAAGTAGAAATCGATAGGGCCACCGCGTCAACACCGCATTCAACTGATGCCTCTATATCAGATTTTACCGGCCTGTTCCATGCGAGAACACTGCAGTTCAGGCCCAGTCCCGCAATTTTTTTGATAGCATCTTTTTCGTCTCCACCCATTGCAGGTATCCCGGATTCGATCTGATGGACACCTACCTTATCCAGCATTTTAGCAATATGTATCTTCTCGTCATTTGCAAAGACCACACCGGCCGTCTGTTCTCCATCCCTTAGAGTAGTATCATCGATCTTGATATCCGTAGGATCGATCTCTACTCCTGCTTTCTTGGAAAAATCTGTAAATAGATCCAGTTCTCTCATAACTCATTCTCCTTGATATTAATATTTCTTGAAAATATTGTATTAAATAATAAAATTCGAAAAATTGTACTAAAACTTATTATTTTTTTAATACCAGGCAATTATATCATTTTTTTTTAATTTTTATGTATATTTTAATAATATTTTAGCTTTTTTAAAAATTATCCACAAAAAAGGCTGCGAACCTTGTTCCAAACTTAAAAAAGATATAAATTGTCCTGTGTCTCCAGAAGCAATATAATCATAGATATAATGATTGATGAGAAAAAGAGAAGTCTAAAAACTTGCTATACAGACGATACTCCCTTTATCAAAACGAGCATATCTTTTTTAGTAAAGATATTCATATCGGAAGGATTTTCCAGAAAATTCTCTACATCCTCTTCTACCTTTTGCCAATCCGCTTTTTGTATAACCAAATAGAGAATATCTTGCCAGGTATCCTCTGATGGAATCTCTCCTCTCCAACCAGTTTGTTTGAGTGCATTTTGAAGCAGGGCAATATTCGGTGCAATGTTTTTCCATCGTGAAAGATACCACCCCAGATCAAAATAATCACGGCCCTTAGTATATTTTCTACTAAGTAATGCATGCAACTTACCAGCAAAAAGAGAGGGAATATCATAAGATAAAAAAGAAATTGGGAAATATTTATTAACAATATTAGTTTTTAAACCCGCACCTTCAGGTGGATTTGTATCTAGTTCAATCTTTATTGAAAACTTTTGATCCCTATGAGGTGAGATTCCTGCTTCATACATCAATTTATCAAATTTGACCATTGCGTATTGCACGGTTTTTTCATCATTATAGTTTATGGAAATATTATATCCTGCCAGTTCTAATTCTTGTTTTATCTTTACTGCTAGATCTACGAATCCATACTGCTTAGTCCCTGTCAGGGAAAAATCTAGATCTTCTGAAAAACGTGGAAGGTTGTAAAGAAACCGCAATGCGGTCCCACCCAGAAATGCAGTTGAACGAAACACTTTATTATCATGCATGATTCTTAGAATAGATGCCTGTAGATACTCCCGCATAATATTTAATTTTGTATTAAAACCAGTTTTTGTAGAAACTAATTCGAGGACATAATCCTTCATAATATCTTTTCTCCTATTACGTTCAAGTCATGATATTCTTTGATCGCCTGGGCTGCATATAACATTTTTGGTTTCTTAAACCGGCCAGCATATTCAAATAATTTTTCAATATTAATTTTATTTATATTCTGGAGTCTCAGCTCATGAAGATACTCCAGGGAAATATCCAGCTTCTTTATATAGAAATAATCAAGAATTGCTTTTTCGCAAGTTGCAATAAATGCAGTCTGTTTATTAACAGTAACCGACATATACCCCCAAAAAAGGGATTTCTTAATATGCCTGTAATCAAAAATTCCTGCCCTGGATACAAATCTTCCATTCCTTTTTGTCGTAATCGATGTATACACTGTCACTGCCTCAGGAATCAGATTGTGATACTCAAGGGCTTTTTCCATGCTAATATATGAAGGTTTTTTTAAGATAGCAGCAATATATGGATCATAGACCTCGACCTTACGATAGGGCTCAGCAAGCAGATACATCCCTCTTTTAAGCTGAATAATCTTTCCTGCCTTGTTCCATCGACTGATCTGTACTTCAATCCCGGCAGGATCGGATATGCCTGCAAGTAAGTTCTCTGTATAAATTACAGGTAATTTTCCTATAGTTTTTAGAAACTCTGTCCAATTCATGTAATTAACTTAACATATTTGTTAAGTTAATGCAAATATATTTCAAAATTAAACGATGACTTCAGAATCTGCTATTTTTTCCTGACAAGGCCTGTCAGGAAACTTAAGGCTCCTATTACCAGGATCACTATCCTGAGCCATAAAGGTTCTATGGTGAGGTATCCGTAAAAAGAAAGCACCCCGAATATAATAAGGAGGATCCCAAAGAATAAAGATAATGTTTTTGGCATACCAGATCCTTTATTATTGATTAATAACATCACTCCTTGTATTAAAGCTAATCATATATTATTACGCATATACTGCCAGGATAATCAATAATAAGGATCTGGTATGCCGCTGCTTTTACCACAAGACACCTTAAAGAAAATCACTCATCAGCAAGGGCCCATTTCTCTACAAAATCATCAAGGATCTTTCCATCACTTAAAAACCTTGTGACTTCAGTCAATTTCTGGTAGGTTCTCTCATAATAATTCCCCCCAACACTTTTTATGTCGGGTTTTACAAGATAAAGATTTTGTTTTGCCCTGGTGGCCGCTACATAAAGAAGTCTTCTCTCTTCTTCTATCTCCTCTGCAGTAAAGAGTGCATAAGTGGAGGGAATATAGCCGTCAATAAGCGATATAATAAATACAGTATGCCACTCAAGACCTTTGGCTGAATGTATGGTAGAAAGTATGAGCTTGTCCTCGTCTTTGTCTTCTGGTTCAGTCCTGGTCTGCCTCTCATCAAGTGGTTCAAGAGTCAGGTCCACAAGGAAATCTTCAAGTTCCTTATATCTCTGGGCTATGATCTCAAGGGGAATTAACATCATTTACCCTCTTATTAAAATCATCATATTTTTCCTTCATTATCGGGTCATATATGTCGAGTACGGCTTTTACCTTATCTGAAAGAGGGGATTTTGTTCCCGAGATCATTCCAAGAGTGGCATAGAGTTTTTTCAGCTCACCCGAATATTTCCTGTTTGAATAAGAACTTTCATCTAAAAAATCGATTCCCATTCCATCATCTACAATTCCCCCGACCAGATTAGATGCTGTCTGTGGTCCTATACCTTCTATAAGAAGTAGTATCCTGTGCCAGCTTACGGAATCCATAGGATTATATGCTACTTTCAGGTATGCAAGTATATCCTTGATGTGTGCAGCTTCTGTAAATTTAAGCCCCCCATATTTCACAAATGGAATATTGTGGCTCATAAGCTCTATTTCCAGGTCCATCGAGTGCCAACTGCTTCTGAAAAGTACAGCAATATCATTTAAGGGCACACCTTCTTCCCTTAGTTCCAATATCCTCTGTACTATAAATTTTGATTGATAATTATCATCCTGGGATTCGATATATACAGGTTTCTGTTCCCCTTCTTTTTTTGTATACAGAGTCTTCCGGTAGCTCTCTTTTGCAAATCTTATAAGTTCATTCGTAAAATCAAGAATCGGCTGGGTGCTCCTGTAGTTCTGTTCAAGTTTTATAATACGGGCATCCCTGTACTTTTTGGGAAAATCCATTATGTTCTTAAAATTTGCTCCCCGGAAAGAGTAGATACTCTGGGAATCGTCCCCTACAACCATTATATTCTTATGGCCTGAAGCCAGGGAGTAAGCGATCCTTGCCTGAAGCTTATTTGTGTCCTGGAATTCATCGATCATTATATACCTGTAAAAATTTGAGAGCTTGCTCCTTATATCATCATTTGAGGAAAGTAACTTTTCAAGATATACAAGAAGATCGTCATAATCCATGATCGACCTGTTTTTTTTATATGAAGAATACTCTTTCTGGATCTTCTTTATATCTTTTGAATTTTGGGCAAAATGAGGATATCCCTCTTTAAGTACCTTCTCAATGGGACAATCCTTATTAAGGGCCTTACTGATAATATCCGATATTGTCTCTTTATGGGGAAAACGTTCCTTGCTTTTGTGATATCCCATATTCGTCCTGACCAGGCCCACCACATCCTCAGCATCTTTTCGGTCAAGGATTGAAAAATTATTATTAAAACCTATAAGCTTTGCATATCTCCTGAGTATCATATTGGCAAAAGAATGGAATGTCCCCCCGGATATATTGGAACACCTCTCGTCTAATAACCTGCTGGCCCTCCTGAGCATCTCACCTGCTGCTTTCCTTGTAAAAGTCAGCAGCAATATACTCTCAGGATTTATCCCATCCTCAATAAGCTTTATTGCCCTGTATACCAGGGTCCTGGTCTTGCCGCTTCCTGCCCCTGCTATAACAAGCATTGGGCCTTTTTGCCTGGTCACTGCCTCCAGCTGGGCTTTATTTAATTTATCCTCATAATCTATCTTATAATCTATTTTACTTTGCGTGCTTATTTTCTTAAGGACATATTTCTTCATATTACCTCACCCTTTTATGACTCCGAGCGGCCTGAGTCTTGCAATCCTTTTTGAAAGGCCTGCGCTGGCCGCTACTTCCACTACATTCTCTATATCTTTATATGCCTGGGGAGCTTCTTCGGCAAGACTCTGCATGCTGCCAGCCATTATAATTATTCCCATCTGATTCAAGCTGTTTTTTTAGCTCCTGGCCCCTGATGATCTTTTTGGCCTTTGAGCGGCTCATCAATCTTCCAGCACCATGACAGGTGGAGCCGAAGCTTTCTTTCATGGCATTTTCAGTGCCGGATAGAATATATGAATTTGTTCCCATATCCCCTGGAATGATAACCGGCTGTCCAATATCCCGGAAAGGTTCGGGAGTGTCAGGATGTCCCGGACCATATGATCTTGTTGCGCCTTTTCTATGCACGCATACATCCACGAGCCCCATCCCCATATCATGCTTCTCAATCCTGGCAATATTATGGGAAACATCATAAATGGTAGATAGTCCCAGCGATTCAGCGGACCTGGTAAATACTCTTTCAAAGACTTCCCTGGTCCAGTGAGCCAGGCAGTGCCTGTTGACAAGCGCATAGTTCGCCGCACATGCCATCGCGCCGTAATATCTCTTTGCCTCCGGTGAACCTAGCGGTGCGCATGCAAGTTGGCGGTCGGGTATCTCTATATTATACTTATGATATGCCTTCTGCATCTCTCTTATATAATCACTGCATACCTGATGACCGAGCCCTCTTGAACCTGAGTGGATCATGACAATTACCTGACCCTCCTCAAGATTTAAAATATCTGCTGCTTTGCTATCATAGATATTGTCAATTACCTGTACTTCAAGAAAATGATTTCCAGAACCAAGGGTCCCTACTTGTGTGGATCCCCTCTCAATTGCAGTTTTTCCTACATAATCCGGATCTGCAGCTTCCATACATCCCTTTTCTTCAATGAACTCGATATCTTCTTCCCATCCATAACCACTTTTTACTGCCCAGCTCACTCCTTCTGAAAGCAGTTTCCTCATATCCCCTCCGGATAACCTTATCTTGCCCTTTTTGCCCAAACCCCGGGGGACTGAATATGACAATACCTGCATAAGTTCCTTGATCCTATTTCTTATATCATCCAGCCCAAGGTTTGTCCTCATCGCCCTTACGCCGCAGGATATATCAAAACCCACACCGCCAGGCGATATTATACCTTCTTCCATATCAAAAGCAGCAACTCCGCCGATTGGGAATCCATAGCCAAAATGAATATCCGGCATCGCAAAGGAAGCTCCCAGTATTCCGGGCAGTGTGGCAACATTTATTACCTGGTCGATAGTATTTTCATTCCTTGCGTGTTCAAGGATGTTCTCATCCGCAAATATTATTCCGGGAACCCTCATTCCCAGGGATTCATCGATTTCGACTTCCCACTTATTGTCACTTAATTTTTTTATATTATAGTCTCTCATTCGGTCCTTCTTGGGACTAAAACCCTGCCTTATTAACTTATCCATGATAGGAATTCTAATTAATTATATTATATATCAAAAATAACCCTGCCCCACCATTTTTGCCCATTATTTTTTATTTTGAGCTGATGATAGGTCGGTGCCTTTATTCCTATCTTTATTTCATGCCTGCCACTGTCAAAGTTTTCACCCACCATTTCTGCTTTCAGCCTATACCCCTGTCCGGATCTTTTTACCGAATCGACCTTAAAAACTGCAAATACCATACTGGCGGTCTCAAAATGATAGATGATCTTTTCAAGCCATAGTATAAGAAGATCCTCAAGATCATCGTGATCAGTAATAATATCTACTTTTATTTTATCACTTTTGGACACACTATTTATATCAGTTATGATAGAGAACATTCCCAGCGCAGCATTCTCAAATAGTTTTTCAAGCTTATTTCCATAAAACTCTATACCGGTATCAGAAAGGTGGTCTACCCTCTTAAACCCTGATTTCTGCAATTAAATGCACCCCTTTTTTTAAATCCCCACTCCCTGGTAATAATTGTTATTATATTAAACTATTTAACCCGGAAGTTAATTGAAATTAGCATTTATTTTGTTAAAATAAGACAGATTTATTTTATTATTTTTTTAAATATTAATATAGTCATAAAAATCATTGTGACTAAAAAGAATGTCCGGGAGAAATAATGACAGCAGAAAAGCAAACTTCATCAAAGCCGAGTCTTGAGGGAGCGCTGAAGCAGGGTAAATTTGCAGTAACCTGTGAAGTGGGCCCCCCAAAGGGAGCTGAAACAGATGAGATCAAGGAGTCTCTAGTTTATTTAAAGGATGTCGCAGATGGAATAAATGTTACGGACCTGCAGAGCTCGGTTATGAGACTTGGTTCCCTTACTACAAGCAGTATGCTTAAAGAAATGGGACTTGACCCTATATTCCAGATAACATGCAGGGACAAAAACAGGCTATCTATCCAATCCGAACTTCTAAGCGCATATGTTATGGGAATAAGAAATGTACTTGCCCTTACCGGGGATCATACCACTATGGGTGACCATCCCGATGCCAGGCCGGTATTTGATATTGATTCAGTGCAGTTACTCTGGACCATAAAAAGACTGGAAGAGGGTTTTGACCTTGCAGGTAATGAGCTTACTGAGAAACCATCATTTTTTAAGGGTGCAGTTGTCAATCCCGGTGCAAATACTGAAGCAGCATATGAACTCCAGATAACGAAACTTAAGAAAAAGATCGAACAGGGAGCACAGTTTATACAGACCCAGGCTATATTTGATGCCGAGGTATTTAAGAGATTTATGGACAGGATGGAAAAGGAAAAAATAACAATACCTATCCTTGCAGGAATAATACTCCTGAAATCCGACAGGATGGCAACTTTTATGAATAAAAATGTAGCAGGAGTCTTTGTGCCGGATCCCCTCATCGAGAGGATGAAGAATACTGATAATAAGGTTGAGACATGCAAAGAGATCGCTTCTGAATTAATCGAGGGGGTCAAACCATATTGTGCAGGTGTTCATATCCAGGCACTGGGCTGGGAAAAGCATATACCGCCTATTCTTGAAGGCATTAGATAAACCTTAGGTAAAAAAACTTTAAATTAGAAAGGTACTGATTTCATGAATAAATATATCGAAATAAAAAAATATGAACCCAAACCAAAAAAATTCTTTCACCTGCTTGGTGTCTACAGGCCTTTGTACTGGTTCGAGGAAAACCTGAAAAAACTTTTGTTTGACTGCAGGTCCTGCGGACAATGTATACTCAGCACCACAGGATTTGTCTGCCCCATGAGATGTCCAAAGACTTTAAGAAATGGCCCCTGTGGTGGAACCGAAAATGATACATGTGAGGTCAATCAAAAGAAATTATGCGTATGGAGTGAGATATATTATAATAATAAGGACCTTAAAAGACTTGATCTTATAAGATATTTCCAGATCCCGGTAAACCGTGAATTTGAAGAAACCTCATCTATTGTAAACTGGCTCGATATCAGGATAGACGGAATGCATCTTACTATTCCCGGAAAAGGCAATGCGATCGCACAGCTCTTCAAGCTTGCATTTTATATAATGAGGACAAGGTGGAGAAAATTTGTCCACCCTGGAAGATACTGGCACAAACACGAATCGCATTATATGGATGTTTAAATCCTAATCAATTATAATTTATTAATCAATTCAGGTGGAAAAATATGGAAATAGCAGAAATAGCAGCTAACTTAAAAACCAGAATAAAAGATGCTGAAAAGATCTCTGGCCTAAACAGCAAGCATTTTGGGTTTAAGAATTGGCATGTTGCTACACTCAATATATTAAGGAATCTCCCTTCAAATTATTTGTCTCATATAAATGATTTTAAAAAACTTGCTTTTGAGGATACAAAATTTCACAGGGGAAACAGGTACTTTTCACAAACAGATAATACCAAATACAGGGAGGCCCTTGACTCTGCTATTATAATATTGAAAAAGATAGTAGATTTGAGTAAAGCTGAAAAACCAAAAATGCCTTCAGATAAAGCTTCTAATGCAGGTGATACTAAAACAGCTGCTAGAAAACCACCGAAGCCCCTTCCAAAAAAACAGGGAGATGCCGTAAGCGCTTCAGTTAAAGGTGCCAAAAAACCAAAGACATCGAAAGACGTGAGGAGTCCAGCCAAAACAGGTAAGGCATCCGGAAGAAAGAGGAAACCTAAAAAATAGTTTTTAAGTTCCTATATTTGAAGCAATATTTTTAAAAATATCCAGGGTGTGTGTATAAAACATCTTCCAGCCCGAACATAGGGTACTTAACTTTTTCTCATTATCCGGGGAAAAGGCTCTATGCTTCAAGCAATCCCCATGGCAAAGGTCATGGTATTTGCATGATCCGCAAATAAAACTATATTCTTTCTTGGCTTTGCCAAAATCCTTATAAATCCCTGAATCCAGGAGTTCATCCCAGTTATTAGTATTAATATTTCCAAGCTTGAGGTCCTCTTGTACAAAAAAGTCACAGGGATAGATATCACCATTGTGTTCAACTACAAAGTACTGACTGCAATTGTTCTCCATGTGGCATATGGTGGATCTGCCCTGTACAAGATAATTGATAACTGAATCAAAAAGCCTTATAGAGACTTTATGTATGTCCCCCGGATACCACTGATTAAATAATTCTATAAGAAAATTGCCCCATTGTTCGCCATTTATCGAGAACTCCTCCAACTTGCCCTCATCATCAAATTCAATACATGGAATATATTGATGAAAATAGAAGCCGTTTTTTACAAGAAAGTCATAGATCTCTTTTATTTTGCTGACATTAAAATCATTTACAAGTACAAGTATATTGAATTCGACATTATTTTCCTTCAGGATATCGATTCCTTTCATCACCCGTTTGAAAGTACCCTGACCTCCCGGTAGTTTTCTGTAATGGTCATGTATGTATTCAGGCCCATCAAGACTTACCCCCAGTAAAAACTTATATTCAGCCAGGTGTCTGGCAAACGGCTCATCTATCAGGGAAGCATTAGTTTGAAGACCATTGGTCACCATACTTCCGGGTCTTCCATGTTTTTGCTGCATTTTGACTACATCTTTAAAAAAATCAAGTCCCATAAGTGTAGGCTCTCCTCCCTGCCATCCAAAAGTGTGACAGGTCTGTTCAGTCTTCATATAAGAAGATATCATTGTTTCAAGTGTCCCTTCATCCATCCTGTGAACTTTTTGATCAGGATACAGGGATGATTTTTCCAGGTAGAAACAATAGTGGCAATTCATATTACAATCAGCAGAGGCTGGCTTTATCAATAGAGAAAAGGGCTTCATTGTAATCCTTCGGTAGTACCTCTTAAAAGGCATTAACATTTAACAAAAAACAATATTAGCATAGGGCTGGTAAGTATTCAATTTTTATAAGTGGTCAGGTATTTAATGAAAAGAGTGTCATGAAAAGTGTTTAATACTTAAGAGGATTATTATTTGATTTATACTGATCTTAAAGAAGTGTTCCAGTCTTATGCCCTGGCTTTTATAGCAAAACTCAGGATAAGACCCCCTACAGCTGCTACAATAAGTACCGCCACCACAAGCATTAATCTATTCCCAAGGATCGGTGCCTGTTCCTCTGTCAGTCCAAGTACTTCTATCCTGCCCTCACCACCTGATGTGATGTCCTCTTCCAGATTAAGTTCCCTTAAAAGGTCTCCTTCTTCATCCTGGGCAAAAATCACGCCAAGAGGCATAATCCAGATTGTTAGAAAAGCAACAACAAAAAGTAAAATAACAAATTTTAATTCACTGCTTCTTATCATTTTTATAAGATTTATATTAGATATTACTAATATAATTTTAATACTTATATTCTAACAGTCAAGCCCTTAGTTATTTTATGTTATCCCGGGGAATAATATTATTCCCCTGGAGATACCTTTTCTACTTGCTCTTTACTTTTTTTACTGTCCAGCTTGTCAATAAGAAGGTCGAGCTTATCCCTTATTTCCTCAAGTTCCTGGCGTGTCGGAATATTCAGGTCCGAGAGCGCCTGCTTTATCCTGTCTTCATCACTTCCGGTGATCTTATCCTTCAGGGACATACTTTTCTCTTTTACTTCCTTAAGCAAATCCTTTAACTTTATTTCTATAAGGGCACCTGTATCTTTTGCCCTGGCAGTAATATCTTTTAGTACTTTATCCTGTTTGTCCTTTAATGGTTCTCCTTTTTGTGCCAGACGTTCCATTTTTTCATTCAGCATTTTTGTCACTTCTGAAGTATTTTTCCTGGCTTCCTCCATAAGATCGGTAGCAAACTTCTGCTGCTTTTCTTTTGCAAGCTCACCTTTTTTTATAAGATTCTTAGCTACTTCAGTAGCTTTTTCATAGGTCAGTACTGCAATACCAAGACTTGCAAGATACCCTTCCTTAAATTTATTTGTCATCGTTTCCTCCCTGTGGATCTAGAAAATTATAACTATCCTTAACTTATCCGTATTGTCGTATTCGTTTTATAAATAATCAATCGATCATAATACGACAATCATCATCTTTTATAATATACTATAAAACTGATTATGTTGAGTATAAGATTTAGGTCGATTAAGTATTTAATAAAATAACTTAACCGGGCCTCTGATCGTTGGAGGAAAATGAAATATATTGAAACCAGGAAACCATATATTGATAATTTAAGGACCTTCCTTGTAATATTAGTCGTACTGTTTCATATTGCCGCGACTTATGGTCCAATTGGTTTCTGGTATTATTATGAAAGGACCGATCTTGCATCAACTTATTTGCTGGGATTTTTTATATCATTTAATCAAGCTTTCCTCCTGGGACTTTTTTTTATGACATCAGCCTATTTTATTATTCCCTCCTATAACAAAAAGGGTGCGGATCTTTTTATCAGGGATAGATTTAAGAGGCTTGGCATACCCCTTCTTTTTTATATTATTATAATAGGACCTTTCCTCATATATATTCAGCAAATATTTATTGCAAAGGATAAAGTAAGTTTTCTCTCCTTTTACTACAATTTCATTATTAAAAATATCATAATCGAAGCCGGTCCTTTATGGTTTTTACAGGCTTTACTTATTTTCTCTATATTTTATATCTTACTGGCGGAGATCATAAAAAAATTACAAAAAAAGAAAACTGCTTTAAAAAAGAAAGCCCTGGATTTTCCAGAGAATTATAAAATTATTTTATTTATCCTATCGCTTGCCATAGTGACTTTTTTAGTGAGGATAAAATTTCCCATTGGAAATTCAATAATCAATCTTCAACTATGCTTCCTGCCTCAATATGTATCTCTATTTATTTTGGGTATTCTGGCTTATAGAAATAATTGGTTTGAAAAGATAGACCATAAAAAAGCTATATTCTGGTTATCAGTATTGATACTCACCACACTCCTGGGGCCCGTCCTGTTGTTTTTTAGCGGAGTTTTTAAAGAAGCTGACATCACGCTCATTGCTGGAGGATTTCAGTGGCAGGCTTTTCTCTATGCCTTATGGGAAGCGGCTATAGCCATTAGTATTTCTATCAGCATTATTTATTATTTTAAGAAAAAGTTTAACCGCCAGAATACTCTCTTTTCAAGTCTCTATAAAAGTGCTTTTGCTGTTTTTATTATTCATCCACTGATAATCGTTCCCATATCCTATTCTATGAAAGGACTGGAGATCCATCCTCTTTATAAATTTTTTATAATAGCTGTAATCGGTATTCCTCTATGTTTTTTAATAGGAAATATTATTAGAAAAATACCATTCCTCAAAAAAATACTTTGAATCAGTCGACTGAAGCAAAACCAAATGCCAGCGCATAGAATAAGTCATATCCTATATGAAATATAATTGCACCCCAGATGCTTTAAATTCGATAAAATAGTAATTAAACAACTTGATCATTCTGAAATATCTGCATTATTTTTCACTTTTGGCTTTTTTAATGCAATAAAGATAGTTGTTCCGATCGCAATAGTTACAAGTAGTATCCTCACCCAAAGTATCTCTATAACAAAAAATACTGAGCATCCTATAGTTATCCCATATTAGGATAATTGCGGTTATTTTTGCTTTTAACGGGATCCCCTTTCCCTCCTGATAATCTTTTATATATTTCCCGAGAAACCTATTATTCGTAAGCCAGCCGTAAAACCGCTTGGAGCTTCTTGCATAAAGCGTTGCCGCAAGTATAAGAAGGGGGGTTGTTGGAAGTATCGGTAAAAATATACCCAAAATACTTAATAATACTAAAATAGTTCCAGCGACAACTAAAAGTATCCTGGCAGTTTTATTTAATTCCCTTTTTTTCCTATTCTGTGGTTCACTTGATGTTTCTATTTTTTTAAATGTCATGTGGTTTATTTTCTTTGTTTAAAAGACAAATAGATTAACATTATATAATTTTTGCAATATATTTAGAACTATTAAACATCACTATTTACCGATCTCTTTCATTTACATCTATGCCTTGAAAAAATATTTGACAAAACGGATTTTTTTTTATAAAGTTAGGTACAACTAATAATAATATATAAGACTAATAATTAAGGAGAAATAAAAATGTTGTCAAGTTTTTTTATAGCCTTCAGGGAAGGCCTGGAAGCTTTTTTAATCATCGGGATAATAATAAGTTATCTGGTAAAAATCGGTGAAAAAAAATATGTTAAGCATGTAGTCTACGGGGCAGTTTTAGCAATTGCCTTAAGCATAGGACTTGCTTATATGTTCCAGCTCTTTTTTGGAGGATTTGAAGGAAAGATTGAACAGATCTTTGAAGGTATAGTGATGACACTGGCAGTAGTAGTACTGACTTATATGATATTCTGGATGAATAAACAGGCTAAAAGTATCAGAAGTGATATTGAAGTATCAGTAGGAAAAGCAATAGATAAAGGAAGAGTATTCAGCCTCTTGTTCTTAGGCTTTATAATCGTATTCAGGGAAGGGGCTGAAACAGTTCTATTCTTTAGGGCCATAAGTTATCAGGCAAACTCTTCAGAGCTTATAATAGGGGGAACTTTAGGAATTTTAGCTTCGATAATCCTGTCTATTATATTTTTCTTGTCCACAAGGAAAGTGAACATTTCGGCATTCTTTAAATTTACAGGAATTTTGATCATGCTGATTGCCGGAGGTCTTTTCTCTACTGCCATACATGAATTCCAGGAAGCAAGTATCATACCAATAGTAAAAGATAATATTTATGATCTTAGCAGTATTTTGAGTAAAGATGATATATTTGGCGGAATACTGAGGTCATTATTCGGGTATAATCCTTCGCCTTCTTTATTGGAAACAGCCGGGTATGTAATATATATATTAGTTATCTCATTACTTATTAGAAGATTCTATTTTGATAAGTCTAAAAATATAGTAAAAACAAATTGATCTAATCAATTATTTTATCAAGTAATTTCCTGATTAATGGGACTACAATTAAAGAAACTGGTAAAGCTACTGCAAAACTTATTCCGAATGCTTTTAACCAGATCATGAAAAAATGCGGCTGCCATCCTACATTAATGAGGGTCAGGGCAAAAGACATTATAAGCGACATTATAATAGATACAAGTAAAGCAAATAAGAAACCGTAATATTTCTTCTTTATTTTCATATTAGATACTATCTCCCTGAAGTCCCTTAATAAAATAGTTGATTTATTATAAATTAAAACCGTCAAAAAGGATATTATCATCCTTAATTTGGGAATATTGTCAATAAAGCAAGAAACTTTATTATTATGCTATACCGGTAAATTTCTAATTTATATTTTCACATGATAGAATACTGCTGAAATCATAATATTAATATTAAGGAGTGATTAAAATGATGTGGTGGCCAAATATGATGGGTGGTTTTTTGGGTGGTGGAGGATTTATCTGGATGATTTTCATCTTTATTTTTACTGCAGTTATTATTGTCGGAATAATTATTCTGATCGTATGGCTGGTAAAAAGAACCAGCCATCCGCGTGAAGCCCCTAATACCAAAACAGGCAATTCTGTGGAGATCCTAAAGGAAAGATATGCCAGAGGAGAGATCACCAAAAAAGAATTTGATACCATAAAAAAAGACATTGGTTAATATGAAAAAGGTTCTAATAAGAATATTTAATAAAGATAAATATGGAAAAACACCACAAACAGCACCAGGGGACATGATCACCACCAGCATATGGTGGCTGATTTCAGGAAGCGTTTTATTGTTTCCATAATAATAACTATACCAGTTTTACTTCTCTCACCTTTGATCCAGACATTTTTGAGACTGGAAAATATAATAAAGTTTCCAGGTGATACATACGTCCTTTTTGGATTGTCATCTATAATATTTTTCTATGGCGGATGGCCTTTTTTAAAGGGTATATATAATGAACTGAAATCAAGACAACCCGGGATGATGACCCTGATCGGTCTCGCTATCATAGTAGCTTATGTTTACAGCAGTGCAGTAGTATTCGGGCTAAAAGGAAAATTCTTCTTCTGGGAACTTGCAACTCTTATTGTAGTAATGCTTCTGGGTCACTGGGTTGAGATGAAGTCGATTATGGGAGCTTCTAATGCCTTAACCGAGCTTGCCAGGCTTATGCCCAAAGATGCACATAAAATAACTGCTGAAAATAAAACCATTGACATACCTTTAGAAGAACTAAAAGTTGGTGATAAGATACTTGTAAAACCTGGTGAGAAGTTCCCCGCTGATGGAATCATTATAAAAGGTGAGACTTCAGTTGATGAATCAATGCTGACCGGTGAATCAAAACTTATTACAAAAAAAATAAGTGCACAGATTATCGGTGGTTCTATCAATGGTGAAGGCTCAGTTTCTATAGAAGTAAAAAAGACCGGGAAAGATTCTTTCTTATCAAGTGTGATGAAATTAGTCCAGGAAGCACAGGAAAGCAAATCCAGGACACAGAATCTTGCTAACCGTGCAGCATTTTGGCTGACTATTATTGGTATCTCGGCTGGAGTCATAACCCTGGTCATTTGGCAGGTATTACTAAATCGTGAATTTGTATTTTCCCTGGAAAGAGCAGTTACGGTTATGGTTATAACTTGTCCTCATGCCCTGGGACTAGCTATCCCCCTGGTAGTAGCAGTATCTACGGCCATATCCGCAAAAAATGGACTACTGATCAGGAACAGGGCAGCTTTTGAAAAAGCACGGAATATTGACGCTATAATATTCGATAAAACAGGAACGCTTACAAAAGGTGAATTTGGAGTAACTGACACTTTATCCTTTTCAAATGAGTTAAATGAAGCAGAGCTTCTAAAATATGCTTCTTCTCTTGAATCACAATCTTCCCACCCGATTGCAAAGGCAATAGCCAGGGCTGCAGACAATAGATACAGGTGACTAAATTCAGATCGATTACAGGGAAAGGTGCTGAAGGATTTGTAAATGGAAAAGATATAAAAATAGTCAGCCCGGGGTATTTAAAAGAAAATAATATCAATATTGCAGAAATTGAGAAAATAGATAAATTGGCCTCTCAGGGTAAGACTATAGTGTTTGTTCTAATCAATAATATACTGGTCGGAGCAATTGCACTGGCAGATATTATAAGAGAAGAATCAAAAGATGCTATTAAGAAGCTCCTGGATATGAACATCAAGCCGATGATGCTTACAGGTGACAATAAACAAGTTGCTAAATGGGTAGCTGAAGAAGTTGGCATCGAAGAGTATTTTGCAGAGGTACTTCCCCAGGATAAATCCAATAAGATCAAAGAAATACAATCAAGGGGACTTATAGTGGCTATGACCGGAGATGGAGTTAATGATGCTCCGGCACTTGCCCAGGCAGATATTGGAATAGCTATTGGTGCCGGTACCGATGTAGCAGTTGAAACTGCAGATATAGTACTTGTAAGAAGCAGTCCTCTGGACGTTGTATCAATTTTAGACCTCTCAAAAGCTACATACAGGAAGATGCTTCAAAACCTTGGATGGGCTACCGGATATAATATAATTGCAATTCCATTAGCTGCAGGGGTACTTTTCCCACTGGGTATTATTTTAAGTCCTGCAATAGGAGCTGCATTAATGTCTTTAAGTACGATTATTGTAGCTATAAATGCAAGATTTTTAAAAGTATCCAAGCAGATAATAGATTAAGGATATCTACATTTAATTACTGATATAACTCCTTTTATTGATTGGAAATTTATAACAAAACCTGCTTATATCTTTTTATATTAGACACTTTTACTACTAATAAAATTCTTTAAATTAAGTTATATTAAAAAAATATTTCAATATACCTGAAATTTTAGTAAATATTTAATAAAATATTGTATACGGGAGTTAACAGAAAATAATTCTCAAAAATTATTAGTGAGTCTAAGGAGAGATGATTTTGACTAAATGGAAATATTTTATTATTCCGGTAATAGTGATTATTATATCTATTATCTTTTTAAGCTGTGGAAAAACTGACACTAAAGAAAACTCGACTTCAAATGAAAATGGAATAGCTGTCACTGTTTACAAGGATCCACTCTGTGGCTGTTGTGGAGATTATATCGATGAGTTAAAAAATAATGGTTTCAATGTGACTACTGTTATAACTGAAGATACCCAATCAATAAGAGACAAGTATGGAATTTCTACTGAAATGGAAAGTTGCCATACTATGGTGATCGATGATTATTTTGTTGAAGGACACATGCCTTTTGAAGCTATAGAGAAACTATTATCAGAAAAACCTGATATTGATGGAATTGCTCTTCCGGATATGCCTTCAGGAACTCCAGGGATGCCGGGAGAAATTATGGAGGAATGGGTCATATATTCCTTAAAAGATGGTCAAGTATTTGTATTCATGAGGATATAATATGAAAAAAGGTGTTTTATATTGGATTTTAGGATCAGTGATATTTGTACTTGTCTTATCTAATATATTATTGTTTTTTTACCTTCCGTCCCTGAACCATTCAACTATGGATATGGAAGAAAAAAGAGATCATTTTGTCTCTTTAAAAAATAATATGCAGCTAGAGCTCGTGGAAGACAGGGAATATAAGTGTTGTTTGATGAAACCATGTACTTATTGTATAGAAAAAACACCTGGCCATGGTGAAGGTGCCAGCTGCAATTGCTTAAAAGATATCGTTGAGGGTGTTCATCCCTGCGGGGAGTGTATCGGGGAAATACTTGAAGGACACGGTAATCCAAATCTTGCAAAGTATTTTGCTAATGCAATAGCTGAAAAAGTGGGCGAGGAACATATTCAAACACTTAAAGAAATTATTGAAGAGAAATATGATGTTCCGATAGATGAACAATATGATTATTGATCAGCAAGATAAAAGTAATATTTTTTTGATTAAAATTTATTCCATATAATCATTTCTTCCAACAGGGTTTTTTAAATTATGAAAATCAATATTATTTTGCCTTTTACTCCTGGTCTTCAGTGTATATGGCATAGATCTCAAAATTACTGTCACGATGTGAATTAAAGGCAATTATTTTACCACCAGGTGACCAGGAGGAGAAAGAATCATCTTCTGCATTATTAGTCATATTAGTCTGTCCCGAACCATCGGCATTCATGATATAGATCTCATTATTACCGTCACGATCTGAAGTATAGGTAATCATCTTACCATCAGGTGACCAGGAGGGGGAAAAATCATTTTTAGAGTTGCTCGTCAACCTTACCTCCCCTTCAGCAAATACAACATATATCTCAAAGTTACCGTCACGATTTGAACTAAAGGCAATTATTTTACCATCAGGTGACCATGAAGGGAAAGTATCATTTGCAGGATTGTTTGTCAGGTTAGCATGTCCTGAACCATCAGTATTAATAACATAGATCTCATTATTGCCGTCATGGTGGTGGGTAAAGGCAATTATTTTTCCATCAGGTGACCATGAAGGGAAAGAATCGTCTGCTGCATTATTTGTCAGGTTAGTCTGTCCCGAACCATCGGCATTCATGATATAGATCTCATTATTGCCGTCACGATCTGAAGTATAGGCAATCATCTTACCGTCAGGCGACCAGGATGGGTATAAATCATTTGCCTGGTTATTTGTTAGCCTTGTCTGTCCTGAACCATCTTCATCCATAATATAGATCTCATTATTTCCGTCACGATATGAAGTAAAGGCAATCATTTTACCATCAGGCGACCAGGATGGGGAAAGATTGACGCCTGAGCTGTTTGTCAGCCTCACTTCTTTTTTAACAGATAAAACTTCTTCCTTGCAACTGATCCCTATAAATAGCATAGAAACAGTGAACACTACTGTTAATGATAAGATTAGATATTTTTTCATCTTAGAGATCTCCCTTTTTAATTCAGATTGTGTAGGACAAAATGTTTAACAAATTTTATTCAGTTTTCTTTATATTTATCTAAAAGTTATAACCTTTTTTTATTCGACCAGGACAGAGCCCTTCATTCTTTGATAATGGGGAGTACAGTGATAAGTATATAAACCTGGTTTATCAAAAGTAAATGAAAAAGTGTCTCCATTGGATAAAAGATCTGAATTCAGTTCAGGGTGATTATCATGTCCTGGATGTGGATCTGAATTCACTGTATGTCCGACATTGTCTTGATTGATCCAGGTAACAGTGGTCCCTGCATCAATAATTATTTTCGGCATATCAAATGAAATATCTATCATATTTATAGTTACCTCTTTTGTGTCTTTCAGGTCTGTAAAGTCCTCTAAAAGTTTACTATCGATGGGTTCCGCATCTTCTTCAATCATTTCCTCTTCAGTTGTATCATCAACTTTTTCTATAGCCTCTTCTTTATCCTCAACTGATTGAACATTTTCTTCAAACTCACCTGCGGCTGTTACCCTGCATGAAGCTAAAAAGATCAAAGCTGATGATAGCAATAGAATCAAGACAAATAATGGAATTTTAATTATTTTTTTTAAAAACATTTATACCTCATTTCAGTATTTTAAAAAATTATTTATACATTACTTTATATTTTTTTAATAAATCAGAGTTTTCTTCTTGAATTTATCAATTCTTATTATTTATAATATTATATTAATAATGTTTAAAGAATTCAAAAAGAGCTTAATTTAAAACTTTATTCTATCCCTGGGAGACTGATCAAAATTAGAATCAGGATTATTAAACTTGAAGGGAATATTTTTATACCGCAAGTTAGTTTTCAAAAGTTAATTAAATTTTGCCCATACTGCGCTGCCCGCTGCTTCATCGCGCTTTTTAAAAGATATTTTACTATCCGAATCTTTCTATTTTGAAAACTCTATTTATATAATCTCAGTTTTAACATCGATTGTGTTTGTCAGACAAAACATAGCCGGACATCTCTCATCGGTTATTTCTTTTATCTCTTGAATCTCTGAAGTTTTAGCTTCTGATAAAACATCCAGGCTTATTTCAATAAAATTAACTATGTCCTCTTCACTCACTGCAAACCTTTTGTTTAAGTTAAGGTCACTTGTTATTTTTACTCCTAATTTTTCTAAATCTACTCCTTTTATGGTGGCCCATTGGACAAAAGGTCGCTGCATAGCAGGCAGCTATACCGAAAAGACAATACTGAACTGCATTAGGAGCGGCCTCACTTCCTCCAAAAGAAATGGGTTCGTCAGCACTCAATGAGTAGTTTTTACCACTCTGGGTGGATACTGTGGAATTGAATTGTGGCTTACTTTCAACAAATGACCATTCCCCCTCTACCGTCATCTGTTTTTTAAGAAGATTTTTATCTTCTTTTGCTGAATCTACAGTTTTATTAAATTCTACTAAATTGATGTTGTTATTCATTTTTCCCCCTTTTGATTTTAAAAGCTTTAAGTGCAAATAAATAATTTATTTATTTTTTTTGGCAAGTAAAGAAACACTTTTCACGCCATAATCTTTTGATGCACCCTTTGCTGATTTGGAGATAAAACCATATGTTTTATTTGTTTTCATATTTAAAATTTCCATTCCTGCATGCTCTATAGCTTTACGGTAATCTTCCTGCTGGCTGGCACCACCGATGCAAGATGCCCATAAGGTTGAATCACAAACTACATTTTCAGGCAATTGTTTCTCGGTAACAATATCAGCAATCGCCATTTTCCCACCAGGTTTCAATACTCGTGCAATTTCTGCAAAAACTTTTTCTTTATCAGGACTAAGATTGATTACACCATTGCTGATAACTACGTCAAAGCTAGCATCGGCAAAAGGAAGTTTTTCAATGTAGCTCTTTCGGAATAAAATATTTTTAAAATTATTCTCCTTCCTCAATTGTTCTGATTTTTCAAGTTGCTCATCTGTCATATCAACCCCTGTAATATATCCAGTATTTCCTACTTTAAGTGCAGCAGCAAAAACATCCATCCCCGAACCACTTCCGAGATCCAGTACATGTTCTCCTTTTTTTAGATCAGCAAGATCAAAATAGTACCCCACTCCTGCAAATGATTCGATAGCAGCAACAGGAATACGGTCAAGATCACTTTTTTCATATCCTAATCTTTCAGCAAGCCCACGTCCCATTTCGAAGTGATATTCGTCTTTAGGATTAAGTGCAACATCTCTATACATTTTTTTTACTTTCTCTTCCAATTCGGCGGCGTCAACTTTTTTAGTAAGTATCTCTTTCATTTTAATTGTTTCCCCTCTTCCATCATTATAATTTAACTATTTTTAATTCAATTGAATTTATAATCTATTAATATATTTATAATTATCCTCTTAAAAACTTAAACTAATATTAGAATTTTATTAAGATATTCTAATTTATTTAAATCCTACAAATAATTATCAACCCATATATTGGTATTGCTATGTATGTCATACTTCTACTTTGGGGAATTGTTGATCCAGTGACCTCAAAAATATATCGTCTAGATGGTGAAAAAAATAAATAATAATTAGGACTATCTATTAAATGTAATTGGGTAAGAAATATTCATTAAATACTTTTAAAAATAAAATATTTTTTTGTGGCTGGCCCGGGTTGCGAAATTTCGAACCAATTTTTTAGGAAATTAATTAACTTGAAAGATTATTTTAATAACTAAGCAAACTAAATGTCTTCTTTGGTTGGCTGTGGCAAACAAAGATAGAACCAGGATTTTACTGGTAGGTGAGAATATTTTTATACCTGGATTGGATTGAATTAAATCACATTACCTATTGGGTTCCAATACCTCTGCAAAGGATATTAATAGAGTAAGATGAATTAAAAAGTGCTGAAACACTGATCCAGAAGATAAAACTAATATATAGATTAAAATAACTATAAAGGTCTTTTGGGTTTAGTGATTTAGTTTTTAAAAAGGGTTTATTTTTTTTCTTTTTCTCCCAATCTTTCTACTAATCTGCTTAGCTGAAGAATTACTATAACTGCAAAGATAGTCACAAATATTGCATAGACAGTTAAAGAAATCATAGCAGAGCCAACACTAATTTTAGTACGAATATAGTCATTAATAAAAGTGCGGATTAATTCGTTCCATGCTAATGCTGCAACCAAGCCAAAACCACTGGTTGCAAGGGTGAGCATTTGTTTAACTGCAGCTAGCTGATATTTTTTAATTTCTACTTTAACTCTTTTAATCATCTTAGGTTTTTCTTTATCATTCATGTTTTATTCCTTCCCTTCTTAATTTTTTAATACAATGTAAATTGGAGTTCTTTTTTAACTTCCAACAGCAAAAGAAATTATAATTGATAATGCTAGTAAAAACCCTTCCAATGATACAGCTTATTATATTTATAAACTTATAGGAAATAAATTGGTCATTTTCACAATTTGATTTGAAGAACTGTGAATGAATTTACCTGTCAATGATCCAAACCAAATTATAGACCCACCAATTAGCTTCTATATGATAAAACTTTCCACTATGACAAACTATTCCAGGAGTTTTTAATCGGTAAATCATAAGATAATATTTAACATATTTTGAATAAATTAGACCTTAAATATAAA
>PVMK01115469.1_pt1 | contig 22680 bp, 22 predicted proteins | sample 1853481 | NCBI WGS metagenome assembly PVMK01 (sample SAMN08533507, study PRJNA380276) | Marine sediment metagenome, whole genome shotgun sequencing project. | reverse complement strand
CGATCGGACGCGATGAGCTCGACACTCTGTCCGGGGGAAAGGTCGTTCATCGCCTGAGCGATCTTCAGCACGGGCATCGGGCATTGCAGGTTCCTTGCATCGACGGTGATATCGGCCATGTTGGCCCTCCTCGTGAGACGGTCAGATGGGTCAGATGGGTCAGATTGGGTCAGATGAACAAGCTGATGGAGGCATCCTTCATCAGCGATATCGCGGAGCCGGCCCCAGCAGGGTCGTCGAGGCCGTCGATCAGGTCGTCATCGGTGAGCCCCATCAGATCCATCGTCATCTGACACGGCCACAAGTGGACACCCATGTTCTCGGCAAGCTCGAGCAGCTCCTGGACGGAAGCCACGTTCTTGTCGTCGGCAAGCCCCTTCATCATCCAGGGGCCCATCCCGGCGAAGTTCATGGTCGAGAGCTTGAGCTTGTCGGTGCTGCCCTTGGCGAACATCGACAGCATCTTCTGTCGCCAGTCTTCGCCGGTGACGCCGGCATCCGGGCGCTTGAGGATCATGAGTCCCCAGAAGGTGAAGAACACGGTCACGTCCATCCCATACGCCGCTGCAGTGGTGGACAGGATCAGAACCGGCCACGCCTTGTCCAGATCCCCCGACGCGGCGATGATGACCATCTTCTCCTTCTGCGGTGTGGTCTCCTCCGCTGCGTCATCCTTCATGTCGGCTTCGCTCGTCGCCATGTTCGACCTCCTCGCAGAGCCCCTCATGCGTAACTCTGCATATACGCAGATCCGCATCATAAGCACCTTCGCCGCGCCCGCGCCACCCATCCGACTGCGATGTAGCGCGCAGATGTGCCATAGTTGCAGCACCATGTCTGACATTCGCAACGAGTTCTACCAATTGCACGCCAGCGTTTGCCGTGGTTTCGCCGATCCGAAGCGCCTTCAGATCATCAACGCGCTTCGGGACGACGAGCTATCGGTCGGTGAGATCTGTGAAGCCGTAGACCTGGCTCAGGCCAACGCTTCCCAGCACCTCGCGATCTTGAGGAACAAAGGGCTGGTGAGCAGTCGTCGCGAGGGGCAGCGCGTCTATTACCGGATCACCTCACCGAAGATCAACCAGGCCCTCGACCTGCTGCTCGACGTGATGAACGATCAAGCGCGCATGCCGACGGCCTGATCCCCGACCGCTTGCATAACCGGCGGGTGTATCGCTACCGTGATATGCGGTATCTCGCATGTATCGGAGGCCAACCCGAATGGACCGCACGATCACGACCGACGAGCTCGCAGCCCTCCTCGACCCCGTCGACCTCCTCGACTCCGTCGACCTCGTCGATGATCAGAACGAAGCTCCGTTCATCCTCGACGTTCGCGCCCCGGCCGAATTCGAGCGGTGGCGGATCGAAGGGAAGGTCACTCCCGAAACCGTCAACGTTCCCTACTGGACGGCCTTGAGCGCCGCGGACGAGACCAAAGCGCAGGTACCGACCGATCGGGACGTCGTCGTCGTCTGCGCCCACGGCGGCTCATCCGACATGGTCATCGATGTGCTCGGCTTCGACCGCGCCGCCAACCTCGCCGGAGGCATGGACGCCTGGGCGAACACGCTCGTGCCGCATCCGTTGCTCGACGACGGCTTGGTGTTCGTGACCCAGGTCGATCGGATCGCCAAGGCCTGCCTGTCTTACGCGATCGGTGAACGTGGGGAGGAGATGGCCGTCATCGACCCGGCCGCCGACATCGACTGGTACCTCGCCTTGTCCGAGGAGGCAGATGCGCCGATCACCCACGTATTCGACACCCACCTGCACGCCGATCACGTTTCGATCGCGCGTGAACTGGCCGACCGGACCGGCGCGGAGTATCACATCGCGGAAGGCGACGCCGAGGAGGCCGTGTTCGAGTACACCCCTCTCCGCGACGGCGAGACCTTCACGCTCGGCACCGTCGAGATCGTCGTGAGGTCGATCGCCACACCGGGACACACCCCGGGCTCGACGTCGCTCGAGGTCATGGGGAAGTACCTGATGACGGGTGATGCGGTGTTCGTCTCCGGCATCGGCCGCCCGGACCTTGGTGGACAGACCGGGCCCTGGGCACGTGACCTCTTCCACACCATCCACGATCGGCTCGCCGGTCTCGACCACGACCTGCTCGTCTCGCCCGCGCACTACACGGCCCGAAGCGAGGCCGACGATGACGGTGTTCTCCAGAGGCGGCTCGGTGATCTCCTGACCAACGACCCCGTCGTTTCGATCGCTGACGAGGAGACCTTCGTCGAACACGTCGTGAACCATCTCGGTGAACCACCGGAGCAGTACTCGACGATTCGCAAGGTGAACCTGGGTGTGCTCGAAGCCGACGACGACCAGAAGCAGGAGTTAGAAGTAGGCCGCAACGAGTGCGCGCTGTCGAAGTGAGGTGAGAGTCGCGGGTCGCGAGTCACGAGTCACGAGGCGGAAGCACCGTCTCCTCCCCTCGCGGGCGAAGCGAGTGTTGGAGGAGCTGGATCCGGCCGGCTTTGCGGCCGGAGACGGAGGGGGCCGGGGTTGTGATGCGGCGTACGTGATACTCCGGCCGCAGGCCGGCCAGTATCGTGCCGACCGATGACGTCAGAACCCGATTCCGACGGAGAGCGGTCGCCGACACCTGCCGATGATCCCGTGCCCGGGAGTCGCCGGATGAGGCTGCCGCGGCTCCGGTGGGTCAATGTCATCGCCGGGGTGAGCGTGGCGATGATCCTGATCCCCCAGTCGCTGGCGTACGCCGAGATCGCTGGTGTCCCCAGCTACATCGGGCTCTTCGCATCGGCGCTCCCTCCGATCGCAGCCGCGTTCTTCGCCTCCTCTCCCTACCTCCAAACGGGTCCGGTCGCCATGACCGCCCTGCTGACCTTCGGAGCCCTCTCGACGATCGCCCCACCGTTCTCGCCCGAGTACGTGGCACTTGCAGCCCTGCTCGCGGTCATCGTCGGCGTGGTGCGGGCAGCGATCGGGCTGCTCCGTGGCGGCATCGTTGCGTACCTGATGTCGAACCCGATGCTCATCGGCTTCACCGCCGGCGCTGCCATCCTGATCTGTGGATCGCAGCTGCCGAAGGCCCTCGGTGTCGAGAATCCGGAAGGGACGACGATCCTGGCCAAGGACTTCTGGACGCTGGTTCACCCGGACATGTGGAATCCGACGGCGATCGTGATCTCCGTGGTCACCATCGTCGTCATCGTCGGCGGTCGCCGTATCTCGCCGACGTTTCCCGGCGTGCTGTTGGCGGTGATCGGAGCGACGATCTACAGCGTCGTCGTCGACTATTCGGGACCGGTCGTCGGAGAGATCCCGACGGGTCTGCCGCCGTTCAGCCTCGCTCTTCCCTGGGATCGGGTCGGAGAGCTCCTCGTGCCCGGGATCGTGATCGCGCTGGTCGGCTTCGCCGAGGCGGGAGCGATCTCGAGGACGTTCGCAGCTCAGGACCGGCAGCGATGGAACCCGAACCTCGAGTTCCTCTCCCAGGGCGCCGCCAACCTCGCTTCGGGCTTCTCGGGGGCCTTCCCCGTGGGAGGTTCGTTCTCACGGAGCTCGATCAACCGGCTGGCCGGGGCGACCTCGAAGGTCGCGGGGGCCATCACCGGCATCACGGTGTTCCTCTTCCTCCCCATCGCCGACGTTCTGGCTCCCCTTCCCCAGGCGGTTCTTGGAGCGATCGTGCTCGCCGCGGTCGTCAAGCTGATCCGCCCCGACAAGATCGTCGCCATCTTCAAGGATTCACCGCTCCAAGGCATGGTCGCCCTCGTGACGTTCGTCGCGACGCTCGCTCTCTCCCCCCGGATCGATCTCGCCGTCCTCCTCGGGGTCGGCCTTTCGATCCTCGTTCATCTGTGGCGCGAGATGTCGACGCATGTCACGACGCACTACGACGATGGCGTTCTGCGCATGGAGCCGAGTGGCGTGATGTTCTTCGGTTCGACGCCGCGTCTGGCCGAGTCCCTCATGACGGCGCTGGCCGATCACCCCGAAACGCGGGAGGTCGTCGTCGACGTCAGCCGCCTGGGCCGTATCGACTACATGGCCGCCGAAGCATTGAAGGGTGTCGTCGATGAGGCCCGCAGTGCCGGAATCGAAGCGCACATCGTCGGCGTTCAGGGCCATTCGATCAGGATCATGACGAAGGTCTTCGGAGACGACGCGGCCCTCAGCGGCCCCGGCCTCCCGGCCCGCGACTGATCACTCCGCGAACGGGGACCGCGTTTCATCGGTCGGGATCCGCCGCTCAGATCGTCGGCTCTTCACCCCGCTTGTCGAAGACGATCGCAGCCTGCGCGGCGGCGAGCCGGGCGATCGGAACCCGGAAGGGTGAACAGCTGACGTAGTCCAGCCCGAGCTCGTGACACAGAGCGATCGACTGCGGCTCTCCACCATGCTCGCCGCAGATACCGGCCTCGATGCCGGGGCGCGCCATGCGAGCCTTCTCCAGCGCGAGTCGCATCAGCTGTCCGACACCGTCACGATCGATCGTGAAGAAAGGGTTCTCGGTGAGGATCCCCTGAGACAGATAGTCGATGAGGAACCCACCCTCAGCGTCATCCCGGCTGATACCGAACGTCATCTGGGTGAGGTCGTTCGTCCCGAACGAGATGAACTCGGCGAACTCGGCGATCTGATCGGCGGTGAGGGCAGCTCGGGGGACCTCGATCATGGTGCCGAACTTGTAGTCGATCTCCATGCCGTTCTCCTGCATGACGGTCTTGGCTTCCTCCTCGAGCACCGAGCGCTGTCTCTCCAGTTCACTCGACATGCTCGTGAGCGGGATCATCACCTCGGGGTGGACGTCGATGCCTTCGCGGCTCACGAGACAAGCCGCTTCGAAGATAGCCCGCACCTGCATCCGGGTCAGCGACGGTCGCATGATCCCGAGGCGGACGCCGCGCAGGCCGAGCATCGGGTTCGTCTCACGCAGCGCCTCAACCCGTTGGAGCATGAGTTGGCGGTCGTCGAGGCGCTCGATGAGCTCGTCCATCTCCTTGAGCGATCCGGCGTTGCGCAGCTTGATCTTCAGGTCGGCGAGCTCCCGGGTCAGATCGTCCCAGCCGGGCAGGAACTCGTGCAGCGGCGGGTCGATGAGACGCACGATCACCGGGTAACCGTGCATCACCCGGAACAAGCCGATGAAGTCCTCACGTTGGAACGGAAGGAGCGCGGCGATCGCCTCGCGGCGCTCCGCGACCGTCTCTGCGGTGATCATGCGCTGGACGATGGGGAGCCGCTCCGGTTCGAAGAACATGTGCTCGGTCCGGCACAAGCCGATCCCTCTCGCTCCGTAACGTCGCGCCCGCTCGGCATCGACGGGGTAATCCGCGTTCGCCCAGACGTCGAGGACGCGGACGTCATCGGCCCAGCCGAGAAGCTTCGTCAGCCAGGGGTCGTCGATGTCGGGAACCCGGGTCTCGAGTTTGCCGAGGAACACCTCTCCCGAGGTCCCGTCCACGGAGAGCCATTCACCCTCATGCACGAGACGGGCGCCGACGGTCATCGACCGATCCTGGAGATCGATCTCGAGATCGGACGCACCCACCACTGCCGGCTTGCCGAACTGGCGGGCCACGAGGGCGGCATGGCTCGTGCGGCCGCCGCGGCTGGTGACGACACCTTCGGCCGCCAACATGCCGTGAACATCGTCGGGTTTGGTTTCGGGTCGTGCCAGGACAACCGGCTTGCCCTCTTTGCTCCACCGCTCGGCGAGGTCCGGATCGAACGCGACGACGCCCACCGCGGCACCGGGAGACACGTTGAGGCCGCTGGCGAGGAGGCGTCCCCCAGCGATCGCCTCACGCTTGGAATCCGCGGCGAACTGGGGATGGAGGAAGAAATCCACCTGATCCGGCTTCACCCGGATCAAGGCGTCGTCGCGCGAGATGAGCCCCTCATCCGCCATGTCGACGGCGATCCGGACCGCTGCCTGCGCGGTCCGCTTCCCATCTCGGGTCTGGAGCATCCAGAGCTTGCCGCGCTCAACGGTGAACTCCATGTCCTGCATGTCGGAGTAGTGCAGTTCGAGCTTCTGTGCGATCACGAGAAGCTCCTCGTGCATCGTCGGCATCTCCCGTGCCATCCGCTCGATCGGCAGCGTGTGGCGGATGCCGGCGACGACATCCTCACCCTGGGCGTTGACCAGGAAATCTCCCTCGAGCTTGGGCTCGCCGGTCGTCGCATTGCGGGACATGGTGACACCGGTGGCCGAGTCGTCGCCGGTGTTCCCGAACACCATCGTCTGGATGTTCACCCCGGTGCCCAGGTCGTGGGCGATCCCTGCGGCGTTGCGGTAGTCCATCGCCCGCTTGCCGTTCCACGAGCGGAACACCGCTTCCATGGACATCAGGAGCTGCTCGCGGGGACTCTCCGGGAAGGCCAGGCCCGAGCGGGTGCCGACGATGCTCTTGAAGCGCCGCACCGCGGTCTTGAGGTCGCTTGCCTCCAGGTCGGCGTCGCTGGCGACCCCACGAGCTTCGCGGAGTTCCGTCAGCACCTCTTCGAAGAGCTCGTCGCGGACACCCATCACCACCGAGCCGAACATCTGGATGAGTCGACGGTAGGCGTCGTACACGAACCGGGCGTCACCCGTCATCTCGATCATGCCGTCGACGACCTCGTCGTTCAGCCCGATGTTGAGCACGGTGTCCATCATCCCGGGCATCGAGAACCTGGCGCCGGAACGGCACGAAACGAGCAGCGGGTTGTCGGCCGAGCCGAAGTGCTTGCCGGTCTGGGCTTCGATCTTGTGCAGTTCCGCGCCGATCTGATCGACGAGGCCTTCCGGATACTCGCCGTCGTTGGCGACGTACGCGTTGCACGCCTCCGTCGTGATGGTGAACCCGGGGGGGACCGGGACACCGATCCGCATCATCTCACCGAGATTGGCTCCCTTGCCGCCGAGCAAACCCCGAACGGCTTCCCAGTCTCCGTCGACCGTCTCTTCAGCCTGTTCGACCTCGTCGAAGGCGTAGACCCACTTCGTCATGATCTTGCTCCTCAGGTTCAGGGGATGCGGCTATGTTGGCGGACACCGGTTGGCGGGGCCAGGGCCCTTCGGACCTATGACGGGCACCCCGTCCCGGAACCCGGTCGCTCGTGGTTACCCGACCCACCGCGACGTTACTCGCCGCCCAGAATCGGCGGACATCGACGGCACCTACACTTGAGCTCGTGGGTACTGTGATCGCCGTCGCGAACCAGAAGGGCGGCGTCGCCAAGACGACGACCGTGCACAGCCTTGGCGCCGGTTTGGCGGAGCGGGGACGGCGCGTCCTCATGGTGGACCTCGATCCCCAAGCGAGCCTCACCTTCTCCAACGGCATCGACTCCGACGGCCTCGATGCCTCGATCCACGACGTGATGCTCGGCCGCGTCGAGGCGAAGGACGTCCTGATCGAGAACGGCGATATCTCGCTGCTCCCCTCTTCGATCGATCTCGCCGGATCCGAGATCCATCTCCTGACGAAAACCGGCCGCGAGTTCGTGCTGCGACGGTCCCTCAAACCCCTCGTCGATGATTACGACTACGTGTTGATCGACTGCGCGCCGTCCCTCGGGATCCTGACGATCAACGCCCTCACGGCAGCGAGCCACGTCCTCATCCCTTTCCAAACCGAGACCCTGTCCCACCGCGCCGTTCGACAGTTGCTCGAGACCATCGAAGACGTCCGCCACTACACCAACGACGACCTCGTCGTTCTCGGCGGAGTCGCCACGATGTACGACTCGAGGACCCGACTCGGGAAGCAAGTGCTCGCCGAGGTGGAGGACATCCACGGGTTCGCGGTCCTCACGCCGCCGATCCCGCGCTCGGTTCGTGTCGCGGAGGCGCCGGGTAGGGGGAAGTCGGTGCTCGAACATGCTCGTCGATCGAAGAGCGCTGAGGCCTACCGGGAGTTGGCGGGAGAGATCGAGATGAAGACATGAGCACGAGACAGGATCCCCAGGGCAAACGTGCGCTCTTCGAGGCACCACCGACGCCGGTCGAGGACCCGCTCGACGACGACGTCCTCGTGGAACCGGATCCGCCCAACGGAATCCGCTCGATATTCTCGACCGGGCCCCACTTGCCCGGCACTGCGGTCATCGATTGCTCCCACTGTGGCGCGCGGACCCGCTCGTCGTTCATCGACCTGGCGGTGCGGATCTGCCTCGTTTCGTTGTGGGTGCCCGGCAAGCACTACAGCCGGTGGTTGCAGTGCCCCAACTGCCAGAGGCGGTCCTGGTGCCGGGTCGCCTGGCGCGAGTGAACTCAGGAACCGGCCAACCGAGCGACGAAACGTCCGCGTTCGACGACCACACGAACGTGTGATCCCCGGGCCACGGTGGATTCTCCCTCGTCGACCGTCACGTCGAAACCGACCGAGCGCCCTTCGATCCCGGTCACGACGGCATGCGCGACGACATCCCCACCGATCGCCGTCGGTGCGAGGTGATCGACCTCGATCCTGCTGCCCACCGAGGTGAATCCACGGGGAAGGGAGTCCTCGATCGCGACAACCGCAGCCGCCTCCATGAGTGCCACGACCCGCGGTGTGGCGAGGACGGCAACATCACCGCTCCCCATCGCGATGGCAGAGTCGGCGTCACCCACGGTCAGCGTCACGCTCCCCTCGAGCCCAGGTTCGATATGCATAGGCGGAGCCTACGTACCACGAGGATGCTGCCCCGCGACCCTCTTCCTCGGGGCTCGGGGCTCGGGACTCGGGACTCTCGACTCGGGACTCATGACTCGGGACTCACGACTCCAACTATCGTCTTCACCCATGCGACTCGATCGGTTCGAACCGCGATGAGACACCCGATCGACCTGCTCGGCGGCTTGATCGTTTCACGGGGCCCCAGGCGACTCCGCTTCTTCAGCGAGGGCTGGGGCGACGAGGAACTGCTCGCCGGTTTCGAACTCCCCGGCGGTGATCCGGAACCGGTCTCCATCGATTGGGGACCGGTCGAGTTCCATGCGGGTAAGGTCGTGACGAAGGGTGAGTTCCCCAGCCCGGCGATGGACGTGCTCCCCGACCGCGCCCACCGCGCCCGGGTCATCAGAGTCGAGCCTTCCGGCAGGACCGACAAGACCGTTGTGCTGATGGCGGCGTGGAACGAACATGACCCTCGGGCGCGACTCGACATCGCTCACCTCCTCGCCGACCGAGGGATCGCCAGCCTCATCCTCGAGAACCCCTATTACGGTGACCGGCGCCCAAGCGACGGCGATCAACAGCCGATCCGCACCGTGTCCGACTTCTTCCAGATGGGGGCCGGGGCACTTGCCGAGGGTCGGGCCCTGCTCGCCATGGTGCGCGATCAGGGCGGGAGCCCCGGTGTGGCGGGGTACTCGATGGGGGGCAACGTCGCGGCTCTCGTCAGCGCACTGGTGCCCTTCTCCGTCGCCACCGCACCCCTGGCCCCGAGCTACTCGCCGGCACCCGTGTACCTCGACGGGGTACTCAGGGGCGGGATCGACTGGCCGGCCCTCGGGGGCGAAACCCGGGCTTGCCGCCGACTCCGCGCCCTGCTCCTGCGAGCCTCCGTCCTCGAGGTGCCCGCTCCTCCCCACACCCGCCACGCGGTACTGGTGGCGGCTCGCCACGACGCCTACGTTCCGCCGGAAGCTACCGAGGCTCTCCACGATCACTGGCCCGGTTCCGAACTGCGCTGGACCCCCGACGGCCATGCCACGCTCCTTTGGTTCCGCAAGTCGACCCTCGCCACGGCGATCTCCGACTCGTTCGCCAGAGTGGAGGCGGGCTCACCCCGTCGGTAAGGTGGCCCGAGCCTCGGAGGGATGAGCATGGAGTTCGCTTTCGTCGTCTTCATCGGCACGACGCTCTTCGCCTACGCCCTCGTTGCGAAACTCCTCGCCCGCAGTCCGATCTCGGGACCGTTGTTCTTCATGATCGCCGGGCTCATCGCCTATTGGGTTGGGATCATCCCCACCGAGACCGCCACCTTCACAGAAAGCATCGCACTGCTGCTCGAGCTGACCCTCGCGCTCGTCCTGTTCACCGACTCGATGACCCTCAACATCGGCTCGTGGCGCGATGACGGCGAACTACCCACCCGGCTCCTCGCCATCGGGATGCCGGCCATGATCGTGCTCGGGGCCGTCGCTGCGGTGATCGTGTTCCCCGACCTCGACCTGTGGGGAGCCGCGATCATCGCCACGATCCTGGCACCCACCGACGCCGCGCTGGGTCGGCCCGTGGTCATCAACGAGCGGGTTCCACTCCGGATCCGGGAAGCCTTGAACATCGAGTCCGGGCTCAACGACGGCATCGCCCTCCCCTTCCTGCTCTTCTTCATGGCGGGAGCGGAGGCAGAGGAAGGAGCGAACCTCCTCGCTCTTTTCGGCTCGTCCGTGGGTTGGGCCCTCCTGGCCGGCGTCGGGATCGGATGGGCGTCGGCTCTTGCGGTGGTGTGGTTCAGCGACCGTGGTTGGATGCCCGGCGTCTGGCGACAGGTCTCGATCGTCTCCGTTGCTTTCGTCTCCTACTTCCTCGCGGACGAGATCGGCGGGAGCGGGTTCATCGCCGCTTTCGTCGCGGGACTCGTGTTCGGTCGCGTCACCCGCGATCGCGACTTCTCCAACATCGGCGATTTCGGGGACACGCTCGCTCAGTTCCTCACGATGATCGCGTTCTTCGTCTTCGGAGCACTGGCGCTGGCCCCGATGATCGGCGACGTGAGCCTGCGGATCCTCCTCTATGCCGTCGTGAGCCTTGCCGTCGTGCGGATGATCGCGGTCGCCATCTCGATGATCGGGGCGCACCTCCGGCTCCCGACCGTCGCCTACATGGGTTGGTTCGGACCTCGGGGATTGGCGTCGATCATCTTCGGAACCATTCTCGTCGAGGAGTCCGGGATCCCGCACACCGACCTGATCGTGATGATCATGATCGCGACCGTCGCGCTGAGCATCCTGCTCCACGGGGTCACGGCGTACTCCGGGTCCAACGCCTACGCCGACTGGTACGAGAAACACGGCGGTGACGACGCCGACATGATCGAGAGCGAAGACATCGAGAGCCCGATTCCCCGTCCCCGGATCACCGGTCCCTGATCACCGCCCGGCGGCCGCTCCGACCGGGGCCGGCTACGCGTTCTTGATCTGGAACGAACCGACGATCTCGACGATGCCGATGATCACCAGATAGATCCCGGAGACCAGGGCAAGCACCTTCACCGAGGCCGCCGGCCACAGCAGCAGGACGGCGCCGGCCGCGATCGAGACGGTGGCTCCGACGAACCGCCACCCTCGATCCGGCAGGTCCGAGTTCGTCATCGCTCGGAAGAAGTCGACGAGTCCGGAGATGAGCCAGTAGAGGCCGAGGATGATGATGACGGTGGCGATGGCCGCTTCCTGGTTCCGGATCACGAGGACACCGAGGATGACCCCGACGATGCCGACGATCGCCAGGATCCACCGGTCTTCCACGCCGGATCCGAAGATGGCGATGGGGAACCGGATCGCACCCATGGTCAGGATCCAGATCCCGATGAGGGTCGCGACGAACTTGAGCGTCTGCCCGGTGCTGGCGACCAGGGCGATGCCCAGGATGAGGCTGATGGCGCCTGATACCAGGAGCAGCCACCAGAACCTCGTGAACTCTTCCTTGTCGACGCGTTGCATCGGTCTTCCCTCTCGTTCGTGTGACGCGCACGATAGCGACCGTGTTCCTGCGCGTCGTGTACCTCTAGCCCCACAAGATCGTAGTTGATAAATATGAGTGGAATATGCTAGGATTTCTATTGTTGAACAAATAAGAAAACCCCACCTACGGAGGTAGTGATATGCAGATGGTGCGATTCGATCCATTCGGGATGATGCGCGAGTTCGACCGCATGCTGGAGGCCGACACGGCCGCCGAGCCGCGGGCCTGGGCACCCCGGATCGACGCGTTCGACCGCGACGGCGCTCTCGTGATCCGCGTCGAGGTTCCCGGTGTCAACGCCGAGGACATCGACATCACGGTCGAAAACGGCAAGCTGGAGATCAGCGGAAGCCGCTCCCTCGCCACCGAGACGGACGAGGGCGGGTATCACCGTAAGGAGATCCTCGAAGGATCGTTCAAGCGGTCGCTGTTCCTCCCGGACACAGCGGACGTCGAGCAGGTCTCGCCAGCGTCGAAGGAAGGCATCCTCGAGATCGTCATCCCGACCCGCGCGGAAGCTCTGCCCAAGAAGGTCACCGTCGAGGTCAACTGACCCCTCGGCGACCGATCGAACCCGGCCCCACCCTCCCGGGGCCGGGTTCTTCCGCGCCTGGAGCCCGTTCTGGCGGACGATGGAGCACGATCGTGCTCAGAAGTACGCCAGAATGGGCTCGATGGGGTCCAAGGAAACACATATCAGTGCGGCGGGTCGAGATATTCGGATCTCGAGCCCCGACCGGGTGATCTTCCCCGAGCGCGGGTGGACCAAACTCGACATCGTCGATCACTTCATCCGCTGCGGGCGGGGAGCTCTGCGCGGCGTGTTCGATCGGCCGACGATGCTCAAGCGGTGGACGAAGGGCGTCGGTGGCGATCCCTTCTACGTCAAGCGAGCTCCGAAGAACGCGAGGAGCACCGTCGACGTCCGCTTCCCTTCGGCGCAGCCGGGCCGGATGTTCCTCCCCCTCGACGAGGGCGACGTCGTCTGGATGGCCCAGATGAACTGCCTCGACCTCCACCCCTGGAACGCCCGCGCCGCCGATCTCGATCACCCCGATGAGCTCCGCATCGACCTCGACCCCACCGACGGCTTCGACTTCGGGCATGCCCGAGAGGTGGCCGCGACGGTGCACCAGGTCCTCTCCGAGCTCGATCTGGTCGACTGGCCGAAGACCTCCGGCAATCGGGGCATCCACATCTACGTGCGGATCGAACCCCGCTGGGACTACTTCGCGGTTCGCCGAGCCGGCCTCGCCATCGCTCGCGAGGTCGAACGAAGGAACGATCTCGCCACCACGAGCTGGTGGAAGGAGGAGCGGGAGGGCGTGTTCCTCGACTACAACCAGAACGCTCGCGACAAGACCGTCGCCTCGGCGTACAGCGTCCGGCACACGGGATGGGTTTCGACACCGTTCGCCTGGGAAGAGCTCCCGATCATCGAGCCCGCCGCGTTCGATCTCGAGACCTTCCCGGCTCGGTGGAACGCGGTCGGAGATCTGACCGACGGGATTGACGAGGCGGCCGGCAACATCGAACCGGTCCTCGCGATGGTCGCAGAGGACGAGGCGCGCGGCCTCGGAGACGCCCCCTGGCCTCCGCACTACCCCAAGCAGCCCGGAGAGCCACCGCGGGTGCAGCCGAGCAGGCAGCGCAGACCCGATGAGGACTACTGAGCGCGGGTCACGCGACAACCTCGTCGAACCCGGGTCCCTCCGGGCGTTCCAGCTGCTCCATCGTGCAGGACGCCGCCTCCTTGTCGGGCCGCCATCGTTCGAAGCGAGTCGCGTGGCGGAACCGCTCGCCGGTCAATTGGTCGTAGCTGATCTCGACGACCACCCCGGGGACCACCGGAACCCAGGAAAGGTCCTTGCCGGCCGACCAGCGACTCTCCGCACCGGGACGCCGAGCATCATCTCCGAAAGAGTCGTCCGATCGGATCTGCTCCAGCTGACCGAGGATCGCGACCCGATCCTGGTTCGAGAACCCGGAGCAGTGGCCGATGAAGTGCAGCTCGCTACTCGGGTCGTAGAGGCCCAGCAGAATGGAACCGATCTTGTCTCCGTCTTTGTGGATCCGGTAGCCGCCGACAACACAATCGACGCTGCGCCGATGTTTGAGCTTGACCATCTCCCTTTTTCCCTCGACGTACGGGCCGGCGAGTCGCTTGGCGACGATCCCGTCACACCCCGCGGCCTCGTACTCGTCGAACCAGCGCCTGCCTTCTTCCAGGTCGACGGTCGACGGTGTCAGGTTCCACGGGAGGCCGAGATGTTCGAGAAGAGCGACGAGCCGTGAGCGCCGCTCGGAAAACGGTGCCCGACGAACGTCGACTCCCCGGTCGGCGAGAAGGTCGAAGGCAACGAGTTGGGCCGGCAGTTCCACCGAGAGCCTTGCGATGCGGGAGGCGGCGGGGTGGATTCGACTCTGCAACGCGTCGAAATGGAGCCGGTCATCTCTCACGATGACGATCTCTCCGTCCACAACGGTGCCCGGAGGCAGAAGGGCGAGGGCCGGCGCAAGTTCCGGGAAGTAGCGGAGCAGCGGCTTCCGGCTCCGGCTGTCGAGTCGCGCCTCGGCTCCCGCCCAGGCAACGGAACGGAACCCGTCCCACTTCGGCTCGTACGCCCAGTCGGGTGGTTCCGGCCAGACCTCGCGCACCCGCGCCTCCATGGGGGTGATGGGAGGATCGAACGGGAACTCGGACATGGAGATCAGCCTACCGACCACCTCAGCTCGTCGGTCGAGCCGATCAGATGCTGGTCATCGACGAACACCGACCGCCCATCAGTGCATCTCGTGGGGCGGATGCGGGTCGTGGGGCAGGTCGAGCCGGCCCGTACGGAAGATGGCGAAGGGGCCCGGGTAGAGGAAGTTCGACACCCGGGACGTGTAGATGTCGGCGTACCCCTCGACCTGCCGAGCGAACAAGCTCTTGTCGGCCCCCGCCCGCATCAAGGGTCCCCACGCCTCGTTACGGAGCCGTCCCGCCGCGATCGCGTACGGGGCGATCTCGTCGTCCAGGGTGGCGAGATCCTTGCGCACGCGGCTCAGCTGCTGCGGCACGTCGGCCACGTCGAGCGGAGAGTCGGCGTACCCGAGGCGGGTTCGCTGGGCTGCCAACCGGAGCGCAGACAGCTCCGCCTCGAGTCTCGCCTTGCGTTCCATCAACTCGCTCAGCCGGCGCTGACGGGGGAGGAAGTCGATCAGCGCACCCACCTCGGACTCGAGCTCACGCAGGATCAGTGCGGTCCGCCACCGCAGCACGGCCTTTGAGAAGTGCACGTCACCGAACACGTGGTCCCCGACGTACAGGATCTCGTCGCCCGAGACCCCCAGGGTGGCTTCGACCAATCGGGCACTCCCGCCGAAGAAGACGCCACCCGGTTCGATCGGCCCGTAATGGGGTTGGAGCAGGCCGCGATCTTCATCCACGACCTTGTAGAGAGGGTTCGACGAGGTGAAGAACTCGGGTTTGTTCGCCGAGACGATCACCATGTCGAACAGGCCCCTCCACGTTTCGTCCGCCGGGAGGAATCGGTTGAAGGCGTACGTCATGACCTCGTTCGCATAATCCCAATCGGAGTTGGTCACGAGCATCAGGCGCTTCCCGGCCCGCCGCTGATCTCGCAACGCCAGCACGATGTCGGGATCGAGATCGATGAATCGCTCGGGGTCGGCCACGATCTCGCTCTTCAGAAGGCCATCGAGATGCGACGCGTCGATCGCCTGCCGAACCGCCTGATACAACTCCCCGTAGCCGATGCCACCCGGCAGCGAACCGGCCTCGAGAAGATCGACGAGTTGGGAGTACAGGCTCGCCTCGGACAACGAGAATAGCGTGTTCATGAACCGCCAGCGGTCCTCGGACAACCTGACGACCGCTCCGGCGTACTCCCGGCGCAGTTCGTTGTAGTCGAGCACACGGGTGCCGTGGGCGGCGCGGATGAGGTAGCCGAATCGGGTCGCCTTCGCCAGGTTGCCCGAATCGAGGTCGATGACGAGACCCCGGATGACCGACGTCGCGTCGAACTCGAGCCCGGCGACAGGCCAACCGAGCGCCGCAAGCCGATCGCGGGCGTGCGCGAAGGTCCGACGTTCCCACTCGTCGACTCGGTAGTGGACGAGGGTGTAGTCCATGTCGTACCCGATGGCGCGGATCGAACGCAGGTTGAGTGTGCGGTTGGCGAAGACGCCTCGCTGGGGTGGAGCTACGGGGATGATGAGTTCGGTCATGTTCACCCGATGATGTAGGTGCCGGTTCCGACGGCGATGAGGCGGTCCTGGTCATCGCGCATCTCCATCCGGGTGACCGCAACCCGCTTCCCGGTTCGGATCACCGTGCCCGAAGCGTCGAACCACTCGCCGATGCCGGGTCTCAGGTAGTCGACGCGCATGTCGATGGTGCCGAGCCGCGAGAAGATCTCGAGTCCCTCCTCCGACGTTTCGGGCAGCTGCATGCCGGCAGCACCGAAGAGGGCCGCGATCCCTCCCACGACGTCGAGGGTCGCTGAGATGACGCCGCCGTGGAGGTTGCCCCGGGCGAAGTTGCCGACGAGGTCGTCCTTCATCGGCACCCTGATGTGAACCGTGTCACCCTCGATGCGGAAACCGGTGAGTCCCATCGCTCGGTTGAACGGGATCAGGTTCTCGACCGCTTCGACGAGACGGGCGAGGGCGTCGTAGTCCTTCACAGCACTGAGTCTACGGCTCGAGCGACCGGCCGAGTGAGCACCACCTCACTCGGCGGCAGGCGGCGTCTCGCGGGGGTCGGCCGACCGGTGTCCGCCCCGCCGGAGCCGGCTCGAGCGCGCGGAAAAATAGGGGGATGACGGATCCGGTCCTTTCGTGTACGATGTCGCTTCGGAGGGTCGAACAGTTCGGCCTCTACGAGTACGTCCTGCCGGCGGCGCATTGCGGTGGCAGCGTACCGGCCAGCGAATCCCGCACCCACCATCACCGGTTCGACGCCGGGAACCCCAACGGGCGATCCGACGTCTAATACAACGAAGCCGGTGGCGGAGGTTCCTTTCTTCAACGATGGCTCAGCTACGGACACCCATGTGAAGGACTTCACAACATGAAAACGACCCAGAAGATGAAGTGGCTCGGACAGCCACTCGAAGCAGGCGACAGCCTCACCCGGTACCTCACCGAGATCTCGTACCACGACCTCCTCACAGCAGACGAGGAAGTCGAATTGGCGCAGGCGATCGAGGCCGGACGTGAGACCGCGGACCAACTCGCAACCGTCTCGGTGCGAGGAGGCCAGCGCGTCAAACTCCAACGTGCGGTGCGCAAGGGCGACGCGGCGCGGAACAAGTTCGTGCAGGCCAACCTGCGCCTCGTCGTTTCCCAGGCCAAGCGCTACCGCTCCCAGTACGGCATCGAGTTCATCGACCTCATCCAGGAGGGCAACCTGGGTCTCATCCGCGCCGTCGAGAAGTTCGACTGGCGGAAGGGTTTCAAGTTCTCCACCTACGCGACCTGGTGGATCCGCCAGTCGATGCAGCGTGCCGTGGCCGAGAAGTCCCGCACCGTCCGGCTCCCGAACTCGCTCCACGACACGTTGATGACGCTCAACGCGACGCGGAACCGGCTCCTCTCCGAGATCGGCCGAGACCCGACCCCCGAGGAACTCGCCTACGAGTCCGGTCTCTCCCTCGATGACGTGCTCGAAGCCCAGATGGTCAACGACTCGGTGTCGCTCGAGGCCCCCATCGGTGAGGACGGAGCGGTTCTCGGTGACTTCGTCGCCCACGACGATGAGGACGACCCGGTGACCGAGACCGAGCGAGTCTCTGCGATCGAAGCCCTGCGCGATGCGATCGGGCGGCTTCCCCAGCGTGAGGCGTACATCCTCTCGATGCGAGTCGGGTTCGAAGACGGTCTCCCCCGTACCCACGAGGAGATCGGCAGGAACCTCGACCTCGGACCGACCCGGGTTCGTTCGATCGAGAAGGTAGCTCTGTCGAAACTCCGTCACCCCAGCTTCGGCCTCCGCCAGGACGCGATGGAGTTCTAATTCGGGTCCGTAGCCCGATGACCGCCCTCCCGGCAACGGGAGGGCGGTCGCGCGTCACGGCACGATCACAGGTCGGCCGCTTCGAGATGCGTCCGCGGAATCGCCGCGGTCGACTGGAGTCCAGACGGAACACAACTGCTGTCCGGCGGAATGGATACGCTGGTCAAGCTTCTGGGACGCTGCCGGCGGAGTGGAAACTCAGACGCTCACCGAGCATCCGTCGGGTGTTTGATTCGACAGTCTGTCCATTGTGAATTACAATATGTCGATACCAGTCACGTCCGGAGCCACTGCGCCCGGGTGTTCCAGCGGTCGATTCGAGGAGATCCTCCATGACCCAACCCGACGGAACGGCTTTCGCGAGCACGACCGATCCCCCGGTGATCATCGCCGAGGACCTCCACAAATCCTTCGGCGAGACCAACGCGGTGTGCGGCCTGAGTTTCTCGGTCGCGTCGGGCACGATCCTCGGCCTCCTCGGTCCGAACGGGGCCGGCAAGACGACGGCGATCAACATGCTGACGACCCTCCTCGACATCGACCGAGGCTCGGCGTCGGTCGATGGCTTCGATGTCGCGACCCAGGCCGACCAGGTCCGGCAGGTGATCGGACTGGCCGGCCAATCGGCAGCCGTCGACGATCTACTCACCGCGCGACAGAACCTCACGCTGTTCGGACGCCTCTACAAGATCCCGAAGAACGCGCTCGAGCGGCGCGTCGATGACCTGATCGACCGCTTCGAGATGAACGAGTTCGCCGACAGGGTCGCCGGGACCTACTCGGGAGGGCAGCGGCGACGTCTCGATGTGGTGGCGAGCCTGGTCGCAGCTCCACCCGCGCTGTTCCTCGATGAGCCGACGACCGGCCTCGACCCGCGCAGTCGCGCCGGACTGTGGAGCGAGATCCGGAGCCTGGCAGCGAACGGCACCGCCATCGTGCTCACCACCCAGTATCTCGATGAGGCAGACCGCCTCGCCGACGAGATCGTGATCATCGACCGTGGTACGACGGTGGCGTCGGGTTCCGCCGCGGAGCTCAAGAGAGACCTCGAACGCGACGTGCTCGAGGTGCACTTCGCCTCACCCCCGGATGTGGATGCCGCCATCCAGGTTCTCACCGATGCCGCCGGCGAATGCAAGGCTGGTCGCGAGCGGAACATGCTGACCATCCCGGTACGCGACGGATCCCGTTCCAGCCTCGACGTCTTGCGTCGGCTCGACGGGGCCGGGATCCCGCTGCTCGACTTCCAACTGCGACGACCGACCCTGGTCGACGTGTTCCTGACGATCACCGAAGGCGAAGAGCCGCTCGAAGAGAGGAACGCCGGATGAGCGACGATCCAGCCACGACAGCCACAGCGCCGAGCCGAGCAGCCGCCGGCGCCATCGTGCCCGGCACCGCGACCCGCATCAAGTGGGCGATCCAGGACAGCCTCACGCTCGCCCGACGTGACTGGATCCGCACGACGAAACAACCCGAGACGCTCACGTTCGCGGTGATCATGGGAGCGTTCTTCCTGCTGCTGTTCAACTACGTGTTCGGCGGAATGATCAGTGCCGGATCAGGAGTCGATTATCCCCAGTACCTCGTGCCGGGGATCCTGGTCATCACCGCGCTCATGGGCTCGCAGCAGACGGGGACGGGACTCGCCACCGACCTGACCGAGGGAGTCGACACCCGGTTCCGAACGCTGCCGATGAGCCGGGTCGCGGTGGTTGCCGGGCGCACCCTGTCGGACACGGGGCGTAACTTCTTCGGGCTGCTCCTGGTCGTGGCGCTCGGTTATCTCCTCGGTTTCCGCTTCGCCTCGATCGGCGGAGCGCTGCTGTCGTTGCTCCTGGTCCTCGGGATCGGCTACGCCTTCTCCTGGATCAACGCCTCGATCGCGCTGAAGCTGCGAAGCCCGGAGACCGTGGGGATGGCCTCGATGTTCTGGCTGTTTCCCCTCATGCTGGCCAGCACCGTGTTCACCCCCTCCGCGCGCATGCCGGACTGGCTCCGGGTATTCGCGGAGAATCAACCGGTCTCCGTCGTCGCCGACGCGGTCCGCCGGCTGAGCGCCGGGGTGGACGCGGGAAGCGATATCGCGGCATCGATCGCCTGGATCGTCGGCCTCCTCGTTGTCTTCGTGCCTCTGGCCACCTGGCAATACAAGAAGGCGCAGTGAGGAGGGGATCATGACCGATCCGGATTCCTCTTCGGCCGCCGATCGGATCACCGAGGCAGCGATGTTGCTCATCGTCGAGCGAGGGATGAGCAGCGTGACGATGTCCGCCGTCGCCGAACGAGCCGGAGTGTCGCGCCAGACGGTCTACAACCACTTCCCCGACCTCGACAGGATCGTCCTCGCGGTGCACGAACGGCACGACGTGATGGACCATGCCGAAGCATTGCTCGGCACCGCCGGCACGGCCACACAGAAGATCGATCTCCTGATCCGACACACGATCGGCGCCTACGCCCATACCCGGGGCACGGTTGCCATCGAGCACGGCCTCGCTCCGGTGGCCCGAGAGAGCCTGCGGCGTCACGCTCGCCGGGGCCGCGATCTGATCGCCGCCCTCCTCGAACAGGGGGTGGAAACACACGTGTTCCGAGCAGACCTCGACCCGGAGATCGACGCGCGCCTCCTCCAGGGCACACTCGCCGCGGCGGGCGAAGCTGCCGCGGAACCGGGGGCCGACGTCCCCCACATCACCGACGCCGCCGCTCGGGCGATCCTCGCCGCACTTGAGAACCCGGAGCTCCCCTGAGCCGCGATCAGCATTGCGAGCCCAGGGCCCGCAGTGCTGCACAGCGTCACTGACAGCCCACAGTTCGGCTCAGACGGGCGGCTGTGCCCGACGCTCGGGCCGGGAGTGCTACACAGCGTCACTGGGGGCCCTTCCTCGAGGACATCGAGAGCGGCCTCGACAACATCGCGGATCGACCGGCGCTGTTGTTCCACGCCGACAAGGACATGGCTTTCGGTTGGCGTGATCTCAAACGGTGGGAGTCGGTGTTTCCCAACCACCGCACCTACATCCTCGAGGGAGCCGGCCACTACTGGCAGGACGACGCCGCGAACGAAGCGGTTCTCGCCATCCGCGACTGGTGGAACTCCATCGACGGCTGACCCCCGGGCCGCGGATTCACATCTCCCAGAGCCTGCGAAAATGCGGGGATCCCATGCTCTTGGAGGAACTCATCGGTCGTAACCGTCCCGGGGTCGTCTACGGTCGTGGCGTCGCGATCGTCGACGGTCTGCGCACCCCGTTCGTCAAGTCGGGCACCGATTTCAAGGACCTGACCACACTGGATCTCGCCGAAGCGGTCGTGTCCGAACTGCTGCAACGGTCCGGATTGACGGGTGACCAGATCGATCTCGTCGTCTACGGCAGTGTCATCCAGGACGTCGCCGCACCCAACATCGCCCGCGAGGTGGTGCTCGCCTGCGACATGCCCCAGTCCGTGGACGCCTTCTCGGTGACCAGGGCGTGTGCGACCAGCACCCAGTCGTTCGTGAGCGGAGCCCAATCGATCCTGCTCGGAGACGCCGACATCGTCATCACCGGCGGAGCCGATTCCCTCTCGAAACCACCCGTGATGTTCTCCGAGAACTTCGTCGACGCCCTCATGGACGCCAACGCCGCCCGCGACATGACCGGGAAGCTCAAGGCGTTCACCGCACTCCGACCCAAGGACCTCGCGCCGCAACCTCCGGCGATCGCCGAGCGGGCCACCGGGATCACGATGGGCGCCTCGGCCGAGATCATGGCCAAGGAGAACGGCATCAGCCGCGCCGCCCAAGACGAGTTCGCGCTGCGCTCCCATCAACTCGCGGTGGAAGCCTGGGAAAAGGGCGTGTTCGACGACGAGGTCATGTCGCTCTCCGTCGGGCCCCGGTTCGAGAACACCGTCGAGCGGGACAACATCCCGAGACCCGACTCGAGCATCGAGAAACTCGCCAAATTGCGTCCCGTGTTCGACCGGAAGTACGGCACGGTGACCGCCGGGAACAGTTCCCCGCTGACGGACGGAGCCTCGGCGCTCCTGCTCATGGAGGAGAAAACGGCACACGCCCTCGGCCTGGTTCCGAAGGCATTCCTGGTGTCGTGGGGCTTCGCAGCGCTCGATCCGAACTGGCAACTGCTCATGGGACCGGCGTTCGCAGCCCCCCTTGCGCTCGACCGGGCGGGGCTCACCCTGGACGACATCGACGTGATCGACATGCATGAGGCCTTCTCGGCGCAGATCCTGTCGAACCTCCAGGCTTTCGAATCGGCAGAGTGGGCGCAACGTCGCCTCGGTCGCGACGAAGCCATCGGCAAGATCGACATGGACAAGTTCAACCTGTACGGCGGCTCCATCAGCCTCGGCCACCCGTTCGGCGCCACCGGCGCCCGCCAGATCATCACGATGGCGAACGAACTGACGCGCCGCGACCACGGAACCGCCCTCATCACCCAGTGCGCCGCCGGTGGTCTCGGCGCCGCCGTTGTACTCGAACGCTAGGAGACGACCTTGGAACTCACACACTTCAAGTTCAACGTGGGCGATGACGGCGTCGCCGTGGCGTTGATGGACCGCGCCGGCGAACCGATGAACACGCTCGGCCCGGCCGTCTTCGACGACTTCGCCGCGATCATCGACCGCGTCGAATCCGACGACGACATCGAGGCGCTGGTATTCGGATCGGCGAAGAAGGGCAACTTCATCGCGGGAGCCGATATCCGCTTCTTCGCAACGCTCACCGAAGCCGATGTTGCCGCCGACGCGATCCGCCGGCTCCACACGATGTTCGCCCGGATCGAGGCGTTGCACACCGAACACGGCAAACCCGTCGTCGCCGCGATCGACGGTGCCTGCCTCGGCGGTGGGCTCGAATTCGCCCTCCTGGCGTCGATGCGGATCGCGACGGACGACAAGAAGACCCAGCTCGGCCAACCCGAGGTCCAGCTCGGCGTGATCCCGGCCGGCGGCGGCACGCAGCGGCTCCCGAAGCTGATCGGCATCGCTGCCGCCCTCGACCTGATC
>PVMK01188057.1_pt1 | contig 22701 bp, 19 predicted proteins | sample 1853481 | NCBI WGS metagenome assembly PVMK01 (sample SAMN08533507, study PRJNA380276) | Marine sediment metagenome, whole genome shotgun sequencing project. | reverse complement strand
GGTAGGTTGGAGAGCGCTGCACCATGGTGACCCGGGCGCCGTTTTCGGCCAGGGAGGGCACCAGGGTCATGGCGGTGGCGCCACTGCCGATCACCAGCACGCGCTTGCCGGCATAATCCAGATTCTCCGGCCAGAACTGCGGATGCACGATAACCCCATGAAATCGATCCTTACCTTTGAACTCTGGTGTATAGCCCTTTTCGTAACTGTAGTAACCACCACACATGAAGAGAAAGTTGCAGCTGAACTGCACCCGGTCGCCCTCATCGCCCCGTTCCACATTCACCGTCCAGCAAGCATTCGCAGTGGACCAGGATGCAGATATCACCCGGTATTTGAAGCGGATGTGCTCTCTGATGTCGTTTTCATCCGCAGTCTCATTCACATATTTAAGGATAGAGGGACCATCAGCGATGGCCTTCGCTTCACGCCAGGGTTTGAAATTGTAGCCCAGGGTAAACATGTCGCTGTCCGAGCGGATACCCGGATAGCGGAAAAGATCCCATGTTCCGCCCACGACATCACGCCCTTCCAGAATGGCAAAGGTCTTGCCAGGACATTTGTCCTGTATATGGTAAGCCGCACCAATACCCGACAGACCGGCGCCTACAATTACAACGTCAAAGTGGTTCAATTTTTTCCCCGACAATAATTTGACTCACTCGGACTCATTTTCCGAACCTGTGCAGCTATAAATGACTGTATCACAGCCCTTAGCCCGCCCTGGTGAATTATGCGGTTTGGCGGCGGGAACCTGCGTATGGGACGATGGACGAACACTGACTTCGGGCGCATCATGGAGAATCAAACAGAATCTCGGAGATACCCATGCCTGACAAAGAAACTACGAGCTTCATGCGCTCCCTGTGCATGGGCCAGATCGAACAGGAGTTGCTGTTTCCCTTCCCTGCCCTGACGGCGGACCAGAAAGAAACACTGCATGAAATTACCAGTGCAGTCGAAGACTTGCTCGGCCCACGCGCTGAAGACTTCCGGCAATGGGATGTCGCGGGTGAAATGCCGGCAGATTTCATTGAGGAACTCGGTCAATTTGGCCTGTTTGGCCTGATCATCCCGGAGGCCTACGGCGGCATGGGGCTGGGCAACATGGCCTATTCACGCACACTGCAGGAAGTAGGCAAGCATGACGCCTCGGTCGCGGTGACCATTGGCGCGCACAGCTCAATCGGCATGCGCGGCCTTTTGTTATTCGGTACCGAGGAACAAAAGCAGCGCTATATGCCTGCGCTCGCCAGCGGCGAAATGATCGCGGCGTTCTGCCTGACTGAAGCGGGGGCCGGTTCGGATGCCGCAGCCATCAAGACCACGGCCGTGAAACAGGACGACCACTGGCTACTCAACGGCAACAAACTGTGGATTACCAACGGTGGTATCGCAGATTTCTTCACCATATTTGCGCGCACAGCGCCGGAACATGGGCGCGGCAAGATGACCGCATTCATCGTCACCGGCGATATGGAAGGCGTGAGTATTGGCCCGCACGAAGACAAGATGGGGCTGCGTGCCAGTTCCACCACCACGGTGGTGCTCGACGATGTGAAAGTCCCGCTGGAGAATATGCTGGGTGAGCCGGGCAAAGATTTCAAAGTGGCGATGCAAATCCTGAACAGCGGACGAACCGGGCTGGGTGGCGGCTCCGTCGGCGGCATGAAACACCTGATCGGGCTGGCGACCCAACAGGCCAACGAGCGCAAAACCTTTGGCGAGCCGATTTCAAGTTATGGCCTGATCAAGGAGAAAGTCGGACAGATGATCGTCGACTGTTACACCTCCGAGGCCGTGGTCACGATGGTTGGCGGGCTGATTGATGCCGGTTACAAGGAATATGCCGTCGAAGCAGCGATTTCAAAGGTCTATTCGAGTGAATGCCTCTGGCGCAGCGCTGATGAAGCATTGCAGATCGCCGGCGGTAACGGCTACATGCGTGAGGTTCCCTACGAGCGCATCGTGCGTGACGGCCGCATCAACCGGATCTTTGAAGGCACCAATGAGATCTTGCGCCTGTTCATTGCCCTCACCGCAATGAACGACGTGGCAAGCCAGTTGCGCGAACTCGCCACCACTATGAAAGGCGTGTTCAATGACCCGATCAAGGGCTTTGGCATTCTCTCTGATTATGGGCGCAAACACGCCATGCTCAGAACCGGGCTGGGCAGCGCCTCGAAACTTCAAAACCTGCATCAGGCCATCCAGCCGCAAGCAGAGATATTCGAAACGGAAACCCGCTACCTCGCCCAGGCGACTGATCGCATCCTGCGCAAGCATGGCAAGAACATCATCGGCAAACAGTTTGCCACCAAGCGCCTGGCCGAAATCATGATCGAGCTGTTTGTACTGGCCAGCACGCTGAGCCGTGTACAGGCATCCATTGATGACAACGGCGTTGAGGCCGCTTCGCGTGAAATCGATATTCTGCGTGTTTTCGCACGCGAAGCCCGGGTACGGATTAAGCGAAATTTCCGCCGCATCGACAACAACTTTGATGAGCTCCTGAAAGCCCTGGCGGATGACGCATTCGAAGCCGAACGTTTTCGCTGGGATACGATCTAGCCCTTAAAGGCGTAAGGCCCGGCCAAAAGGCCGGGCCCGTCCTGATTATTCTTCAAACCAACGATAAACGATACCGGCTATTGCCGCACCGATGATCGGCGCCACCCAGAACATCCACAATTGAGCCACGGCCCAGCCCTGAACGATCAGTGCCGGGCCGGTGCTGCGGGCCGGGTTCACTGAAGTGTTGGTCACCGGAATGCTGATCAGGTGAATCAGAGTCAGGCCAAGGCCAATGGCAATCGGGGCGAAACCAGCCGGTGCACGTTTGTCCGTGGCGCCGAGGATAATGATCAGGAACATCAGCGTCATCACCACCTCGGTAACAAAACCGGCGCCCATGGAATAGCCGCCCGGTGAATGCTCGCCGTAACCATTGGAAGCAAGCCCCCCGGCCAGATCAAATCCGGGCGCCCCGCTGGCGATCCATGCCAGCACTGCCGCTGCAAGGAATGCACCGAGTACTTGTGCAATGATGTACGCAGGAAGTTCGGATGCCTTGAATCGCCCCGCTACCGCCAGGCCGATGGAAACAGCCGGGTTCAGGTGACATCCGGAAATATGTCCGATTGCAAAGGCCATGGTCAACACGGTCAGACCGAATGCCAGCGCGACGCCGACAAAACCGATCCCCATTTCAGGGAACCCCGCAGCCAACACCGCTGACCCACACCCACCCAGAACCAGCCAGAAAGTTCCAATAAATTCGGCCACGGATTTCTTCGCAAGAGTCATGGTTTTCTCCCTCTGTTGATTTCTATTGGCAACGACTGCAAGGCAATCGACTTTGATTTGTAAAGTGCACCAGCAAACTGATTACCGGTGCACTATGTGTGAAAAGCATAGCCTAAATTAAGACAGCGGGCTTCTACCATGCGCAAGGAACAAGAATTGGAAATTATGGCTCGACCTGGCGAGTCCGGTACAGGGCATAGCGTGATCCGGCCCAGTAGCCCAGGTAAGCAACTACAAACCAGATCCAGATATGATCACTGCGAATATCGCTTAACCAGTAAACCGGCCATGCAATGGCCACGATAAAGTTCTTGATTGAATTGATGAATAAACCGATAAATAGTTCTGGCGTGATGTCTGAAATCAGGGATGACAATCCGCCAAACTGGGTTATGAAGTCACGTATTTCGCCGAGTTCGACAACGGCGTAGGTGAGCAGACCAACGACGCCATAATAGCCACCACCAAACTTGAGCCACTTGTTGTGGACCGGGTTCATCCGGTGAATTTCCTCGAGGCTGCTGTCGTCTTTGCGCTTCTTTCTGTTTTTCTTGTTGTTGGATTTGGCCTTTGACAGGCGCTTGATTTCGTTCTCAAATTCTTTGAGGCCAGACGCGGTATTGAGATAATTATTTTTTATTGCCCACCAGACCAACAGGAAGCTGGTTATGGCGACCGGAATTCCCGCCTGGAATAACGCTCGAAAAAACTCTCCAATCATGGTGAATGATTTTGCATAAGAAACGAGTTCAACCAGACTTCAAGTTCCGCCGCCTGCTTGTTAAAGGTCAGAGATCTTGACTCAAGAGAACCGCATCCACTTCTGTTTCGACGAGCCATTCAGGATCAATGAAAGAAGTCACCTGCATAATGGTACTGACCGGCCTAATTTCGCCAAAGATTTCTCCGTGCACCTTCGCCACTGCTTCCCAGTCTGCGAGCCGGGTAAGGAAAATCCTCGTGCGAGAGACATCTTCAAGGCTGGCTCCCAACTGCTCGAGTGCAAATGCTGAAATCTCAAAACACCGCCTCGCCTGCGACGCAGCATCCCCCGGAGCAAATGTATTGCCATCCGGTCCTAGTGGTGCTGTTCCTCCAACGGCGATCACGTTTCCGATACGTACCGCACGTGAAAACCCGACAATGGGCTCGTAAGGGCTGCCCGTCGAAACAGTTTCGCGATTCATCATGGCCAAGCTTCCTCTGGTGATGCAAGCGGGACTCTACAGCTATTGAGTTTCTTTTTAAACGGTCTCGGCAGGATCTTCCCAAAACTTGCTTTCGTCTTTGAATTCAGATCAGCGTAGCCGTAAGCATTAGCCCAAATCAACTCCTGATCGGAAACGCACGACAATAGTGCACCAATGCACACTATCCGGAATCCATCTTTTGCTCTTGCGACCAGTGACGGATACGCCTGATTTCGTCATTGTCGAGATTGAGCGAACCTTTTTCCCAGCTTGCTGATGGTTAACATTTGCGTTCTACCAAGCTTGACCCGTTTACAGCTTCATAGTTTACCCTTCGTATTCATCGTAAAACACCGGCCATTTCTGACGCTTGTGCTAGGGCCTGTTAACACTTGCCCTAAGACAGATGCAGGTTCATAAACCAGCCTGCAAACGCTTCCCATGCAGGGATTTTAAGAACAAACAAGGTTGGCAGTTGTGTCGCCAGTAACAAGATCAATACCGGCAGAAATACATCCCGTCGTTGCTCAGTCTTCCAGTCCCTGAGGATAAGTGTGATGACGATCAGGTCGATGAAAGTATAGGTGATGTACTGGATAATCCCGGTCTCTAACGGCACTTGTATGAAGTTGACGACCAGGATACGGGCAAAGATCGGGTCAAGCAGCGAGAATGCGGTGCATATCATCCAGCGTGCGTGTAAATCGGGTTGCTTGCGGTACCGAATGGCCATCGCGTAACACACCGTGTATTGAATCAGTATAAAAACTTGCAGCCCGAGAATGTAAATGCCCTCTGCTGTAAGTCCGCGCACGTTTAACCGGTAGTGGGCGAGCACGATTGTGGAAATCACGATCCATGGCCCAAGAAGGTATGCCAACTTTCCTGTTTGGCGATGAATCCGGCGCTGGTTGGTCCGGATTAAAAGGGACTGCATCACCAGCAACAGAACCCAGGCGAACATGCCAAAGCCATGTAGATGGTCGTATCCTGACAGGGTTTCTGGCGGCCGGGTGAAATAAGTGACCCAAAATCCCCAGATTGCAAACAGTGGGATCAAGGCTAGAAAAAATACGCTCTTGCTGAAAATTGCGCGGGTGAAGCTCATGGTCTTATTCCCTGGTGGTGCTTTGACTATTAATATAGATCAAATTGAAATCCAATAAATCGGTCAGGGCTGATTACCCACACTCAAACGTGTCGTAACCGCAGGAAAACGACAGTTGATACGTCACAATTAAGGAACAATCGAGAAAGTTCTTTGACCTTTTTACTGCCGAAAACAAAACTTCAACGTCTAACGAAAGGAGAATATGCAATGTTCCTGGCAAAAAACTTCACAGCTATCCCCTCCCGTTTCTGTTCATTCTTATCCTTCAATCTTCTCTGTGCGATCTTGCTTGTTGGCTCGGCTACGACGGTGTTTGCACAGATCACTCCGACCAGGGAATCGTTGTCGGGCCTCTATCCCGGCAAAGCCTATTCGCCCTACGCACAGCGCAGTTTCCCCGACCGCGTATTCTGGGGTGACACGCACCTGCATACCGGCCTTTCAATGGATGCCGGTCTGTTCGGCGCACGCCTCGGCCTTGACGACGCCTACCGCTTCGCCCGTGGCGAGGAGGTCATGGCCTCAAGCGGTCAGCCGGCCAGGCTCGGCCGCCCGCTCGACTGGCTGGTGATCGCCGACCATTCCGATGGCATGGGTTTTTTCAATGATCTTGCGGCAGGTGAGCCCGGCATCATCAAATTCGACCAGGCCAGGCGATGGTACGACGGGCTGCAGGCAGGCGGCGAGGCTTCGGTTGCGGCTGCGCTGGATCTGATCGCAACTTTCTCGCAAGGTAAGATTAATCCAGACATGATGGCGGAGTACTCACCAGGCGGGAAAACCTACGAGACGATCTGGGACAAGGTGGTCGATGCGGCCGAGCGTTTCAATGATCCGGGCTCGTTCACCACTTTGATCGGCTTCGAGTGGACATCGCTGGTCGCCGGTGCCAATCTGCACCGTAACGTGATCTTCCGCGAAGGCGCCGCAAAGGCCGGCCAGGTCGTGCCGTACACCACCCAGGCGCCGATGGGCTCGACCGATCCGCTCGATCTCTATGAATATCTCGAGAACTACGAGGCCAACACCGGCGGCTCTGCGCTTGCACTCGCCCATAACGGCAACCTGTCGAATGGCATCATGTTCCCGGTGGACAAACAGTACACTGGCCGTAAGCTCGACAGGAAATACGTAGAGTCGCGGGCCCGCTGGGAGCCGATGTACGAGATAACCCAGATCAAGGGCGATGGCGAGGCGCATCCCTTCCTGTCGCCTGACGATGCCTTCGCCGACTACGAGACCTGGGACGTTGGCAACCTCGATCTCTCCGCAGCCAAGACCGAGGACATGCTGCAATACGAATACGCTCGCGAGGCGCTGAAGAACGGACTTCTGCTGGAGAAACGGCTCGGCACCAACCCCTATAAATTCGGCTTGATCGGCTCGACCGATAGCCACACCGGTTTGGCTACCGCCGAGGAAGAAAATTTCTTTGGCAAGGCTACCAACGCTGAACCCTCGGCGAAGCGTATGCAGCACCCCTTCATGAGTACCGAGAACGGCAGCTTTAATGGCTACCAACTGGTCTCCTCCGGCTATACCGGTGTCTGGGCGAAAGAAAACACCCGTACTGCGATCTGGGACGCGATGGAACGCAAGGAAGTCTACGGCACCACTGGCCCGCGCATCCTGGTGCGCTTCTTCGGCGGCTGGGACTACACGGCGGAAGACATGAACAGCCGCCAGCCCGCTTTCCGGGGCTATGAGAAAGGCGTGCCGATGGGCGGCGACCTCCGCGCCCACGACGGCGGTGCACCCACCTTCATGGTCTACGCGCTGCGTGATGTGATCGGCGCCAACCTGGACCGCATCCAGATCATCAAGGGCTGGCTGGACGCAAAAGGCAAAACGCACGAGAAAGTCTATGACGTCGCCTGGTCCACCGGGCGCGAGCCAGACGCCAATGGCGTGCTGACACCAGTCGGCAACACGGTGGACATCGCGGCGGCCAACTGGAGCAACACCATTGGTGCCTCCGAGCTCGGCACGGTCTGGACCGATCCAGACTTTGATCCGAAGCAAAGCGCTTTTTACTATGCCCGTGTGCTGGAAATCCCGACGCCGCGCTGGGTTGTTTACGATGCGTTCCGTTTCGGCATCGAAATACCCGAGGAAGCTGAAACGATCCACCAGGAGCGCGCCTACACGTCGCCGATCTGGTACACACCTTGAAATATTAAGAAAATTTGACCCGGCTCAATGCCGGGTTTTTTTTCGTAGCAAATGTCTGCATGTGGCCGAGGCTAATGGAATAAAGACTGCGTCATTGTATTTCTGATCGTAAATATGGTTGATGACTGAAATCAGTGCTGGCCGGGGATGGGTGAAAACTCAGTAGCTGTACGACAACAGAAGTCGACTTATTGAGGTCCAGCCAGCCTGCTGCATATCGGTGACCCAGGAAAAGGGAAAGACCATCACTAATAGATTATGCGTAAGCATGAAATTCTCCTTTGGGTCTATTGTGTTGAATGATATATGCATTAGCCATTACCCCTCACGCCCTGCCTTGCATTCCCCCCCCTCTATCCCCACTTTCCTCGTCATGCACTCAAAGGAGCCAGTCGTGGAACAATATCGCGGTACAACCATATGCTCAGTCCGACGCGGAAATACAGTGGTGATGGGTGGTGACGGCCAGGTCACGCTGGGTAACACCGTCATGAAAGCCAACGCCCGTAAGGTTCGCAGGCTCTACAAGGACCGCGTCATTGCCGGCTTCGCCGGCGCTACTGCTGACGCTTTCACGCTGTTCGAACGCTTTGAAGGCAAACTGGAGAAGCACTCCGGACAATTGGTGCGGGCCGCCGTTGAATTGGCCAAGGATTGGCGCACGGACCGCGCCCTGCGCAGGCTCGAAGCGCTGCTGGCGATCGCCGACAAAGACAACTCATTGCTTATTTCTGGCACGGGCGATGTGATCGAGCCGGAACACGGACTGATCGCCATCGGGTCCGGCGGGCCGTTCGCACAGGCTGCCGCCATGGCGCTGCTGAACAACACCGAACTGGATGCCGAAACCATCGCGCGGCAGGCGCTGGGTATTGCAGCAGACATCTGCATTTACACCAATTCCAATTTAACCATCGAGACCCTGGAGATCGATTCCTGATATGTCACAGATGACACCACGCGAAATTGCCCAGGAACTGGACAAGCACATTATCGGCCAGTCGGATGCCAAGCGCGCCGTGGCCATCGCCTTGCGCAACCGTTGGCGCCGGATGCAGGTGGATGAAGACCTGCGCGTCGAAATCACACCCAAGAACATCCTGATGATCGGGCCTACCGGCGTCGGCAAGACCGAGATCGCACGCCGCCTGGCGCATCTGGCCAATGCGCCGTTCATCAAGGTTGAAGCCACCAAGTTCACCGAGGTCGGCTATGTCGGCAAGGACGTGGAAGCCATCATTCGTGACCTGGTTGACTCCTCGGTCAAAATGACACGCGAACAGGCTATGATCCGGGTTCGCTCCCTGGCGGAAGATGCTGCGCACGACCGCATTCTCGACGTTCTTCTGCCAAAACCACAGAGCAATATCGGCTTTGCGAATGAACCACCGCCGGAACAGACCGACAACAGCAGGACGCGACAGAAGCTCCGCTACCAACTGGTACATGGCGAACTGGATGACCGGGAAATCGAATTCGATGTCTCGGCGCAAATTGGTGTTGAGATCATGACCCCCCCGGGCATGGAAGAAATGGCCAGCCAGTTACAGGGCATGTTCCAGAATATGGGCGGCGGCAAAACCCAAAAACGTAAAATGAAGATTCGGGAGGCCATGCCAATTCTGGTCGAAGACGAGGCCGCCAAGCTGATCAATGAAGAAGAGATCAAACAGCAGGCGCTGGAAAATGCCGAGCAAAACGGCATTGTTTTCATTGATGAGCTGGACAAGGTGGCCAAGCGCTCGGAATATGCCGGCGCGGACATTTCCCGCGAGGGCGTGCAGCGGGACCTGCTGCCACTGGTCGAGGGCTGCACTGTTTCAACCCGCAACGGCGTGGTAAAAACAGACCACATGTTATTCATCGCCTCGGGCGCGTTCCACATGGCCAAACCTTCCGACCTGATACCCGAACTGCAGGGACGCTTGCCTATCCGGGTCGAACTGCGGGCCCTGACTGTTGACGACTTCACCCGCATCCTGACCGAACCCCAGGCTTCGCTGACCGAACAGTACAGTGCATTGATGCAGACCGAAGGCGTTTCACTAAGCTTCACCGAAGACGGTGTGCGCCGCATCGCTGAAATCGCCTGGAAGGTGAATGAGTCCACCGAGAATATCGGCGCGAGGCGGCTGCATACCGTGCTGGAACGTCTTCTGGACACCATTTCCTACGAAGCGCCCGATCGCTCCGGAGAAAGCATTGAAATCGACGCCACCTACGTCGACGAACACCTCGAAGAACTCGCCAGCAACGAAGATCTCAGTCGCTATATTCTGTAATGGTACTGTGACCACTTCCTATGGGTATTTATGAAAAATACGTGATGCCGAAGCTCGTGCATTTTACTTGCGGGCTGAAGCCGACCATGAAGCAGCGGGAAAAAGTGGTGCCGCTGGCTGAAGGGCGGGTACTGGAGATTGGTATCGGTTCCGGGCTCAATATTCCCTTTTATGCAGCACACAAGATCAAGCATTTGTGGGGTTTGGACCCATCTTCTGAAATGTGGTCCATCGCACGGAAGAATGCCGCGCAACACCATATCGATGTGGAGTTTATCCAGTCAGGCGCCGAAGCCATACCGCTGGATAGCAACAGTGCGGATACCGTCGTGATGACTTACACGATGTGCACCATTCCCGAGGTCCGCTCTGCGCTTGATGAGATCCGGCGCGTGCTGAAACCCGGAGGAAAACTGGTTTTCTGTGAGCATGGCCTGGCGCCGGACAAAGATGTTCAGCGCTGGCAGAATCGCCTCAACCCCGCCTGGAAAATATTCGGCGGCGGCTGCAATCTCAACCGCCCGATTCCGCAACTATTGCAGCAGTCCGGATTCAAGACCACTGACATGCAAACAATGTACATTCCTGGCTGGAAACCTGGCTGCTTCAATTACTGGGGTACGGCAACTCACAACTAACCCGCACAGATACCTTGCATTTACGGCTTGGTAATTTGCTGCAAATCAGCGGGTTCGTCGAGATCGAAAGCCGCATTTTCCATCATGATGAATGTCGACCTGCCCTGGTATTTTTCAATTACCCGCTTAGCCCCCTGGTCACCGGACAAAGATTCTAATTCATGAAATAGAGTTCTGGGAAAAACTGCCGGGGGCCCGAAAATAAAGGCTTTATCCTTTTCCCATCTCGCTACAGCAATGTCTGATATATCAGTATTCCAGGCCTCCAGCAGGCGTTTCAGGTCAGCATGATCCACACGCCACTGGTCACACAACATGATCAGGACACCTTTGACCTTCGCCGGCAAATAGTTCACTCCAACTGCGATGGATGTGCCCATCCCTTGCCGCCAGTCAGGGTTGTGCACAAGCTGCAAAGGCAGACTCGAAAGCTGATCACTCACTTCGGCAGATGCGCAGCCCGTGACCACCAACAGAGTGGCGGGCTCCAAACACAACAGCCTGCGCGCGGTGCGTGCCACCAGGGCTTCACCATCGATCGGAATCAGTTGTTTGGGCTGGCCCAGGCGGGTTGAGCCTCCGGCGGCCAACAGGACCACACCCAGTGTTTCATCCAGAGTTCCGGATGGCTCAGGCTTCGTCATCTTTTGCCGGCGGCGTAAGCGGCAGACCGCTGCGTTGATTAAGCACCGCATGGATTTCCGCCACCAGCGAGAGGGCGATGGACTCCGGCAGTTCGGCCCCGATATCCAGCCCCACCGGTCCGAAAACCTGCCGTTCCGGGCAGTCGGCCATGCCCTTCAAACGCTGGCGGCGCGCACGCGGACCGAGGCAACCGATATAAGGGATCTCCCGGGATGCCAACTGGGCCAGATAAATGCTGTCATTCTCGAGGTGGTGGCTCATGACTACCGCGGCATCGATTTGCTGGAGATCCACCACCTCAGCCAGCCGTTCCGGCCTGGCCTGAAGCACACTACACTTCGGTGGAAACCTCTCCGGTTTCGCAAAAGCCGGGCGATGGTCAACGACAATGACGTCCCAGTCCAGGGCGGAAAGGGTGTCTGCTACCGGCACGGCGTCCGGGCCGGCGCCACATACCAGAATGCGGGTCTGTGGCGGAATGTTAATCAGGATGGCTTCGTGAACAGCGCCCTCGTCTTCGGTGATGACCCGGCGATAGCGCCAGGCTGGCCAGTCCTGCTGTGCTGCATCGCCAAGCAGCCCAAGCAGAGCCTCCTCGCCTGCAGATTCACCAGCCTCATTGATCAAGGCCGATGAAGCAAGCGACGGGTCTGCTTCGGAGCGTGTTGTCAGCGCCAACAGTACCGAGCGGCGCCCTGCGTGCCAGGATTCGAGTTGCTGGAAAAACCCAAAGCCCTGCTCGCGGTCCAGCCGTTGCAGCATCAAGTGGATCACGCCGTCGCAGCCCAGGCCGAGGCTCCAAACCAGGTCCTCGTCCGCGTGCATATCGTAGGTGACAAATTTTGGCTCACCACTGGCAAAAACTTCCGCGGCATGGTGCAGCAAATCACCTTCCAGGCAGCCGCCGGAGATCATGCCTTCAAACTGCTGATCCCGGCTGATCAGCATCATCGCCCCGGGTTTGCGATAAGTCGAACCTTCCGTGGCGATAATAGTGACGAGCACGAGTGAATCGTCTGCCTGGTGATGCCGGTAAAAATCCAGCAGGGCGGGAATTCCGAGATGCACTTTAAATCCTTTTCTGATAAATAAAGGGAATGATAACCCGTGCAGGAGCGAGCCATGCGCGTTTGCACCCTGTGGGTGCGAAAAGCCCATCGGCCGCGTGGCGGCCTCCTACGTCATGGCTTGCTTCAGCTGGTTCTTGATGGGTAATTTGCGGATGCGCACACCGGAAGCATTGAATATGGCGTTTGTCAGCGCGGGCGCCAGGCTCGGAAGGCCCATCTCACCCATGCCGGTCGGCTTGTCACCATAAGGCAGTACATGAGTCTCGAGCACGGCAGGCATCTGCGCCATGCGCAGTAGCCGGTAATTATGGAAATTGCTCTGCACTATTTGCCCGTCCTGCACGGTAATTTCCAGGTTGAGCGCGGTACTGAGCCCGTCAATGGTGCCGCCCTCCAACTGTGCTTCCACCCCGCGTGGGTTGACCGCCAGGCCGCAATCCACCGCAGCGACGATGCGTTCGATGGTCAGTTCGCCTGTTTTGCTGACGTGCACTTCCACCGCATGTGCACCGTAGCCACCGAATGTAAAGTGTGACGCAATGCCCACGCCACGCCCGCCCGTCCTCGGCTGGTGGTAATCAACGCGCTGCGCAAGGTGCTTCAACAGCCGCGACAGACGCCAGGGGTTGAAGGTGGGCCCGCCGTGGTTGCTGTAAGGCAAGTCGCGGTTCTCACCATACAGGTCCAGCCTCAGTTGCAAGGGGTCCTGCCCGGTCGCGTGTGCGATTTCGTCAAGAAAAGACTGGATCACGAACGCATTCGCCGTATGAGCCGGCGCCCGCCAGGAACCGCGTGGCACGCCGGACTGCACCAGCAACCATTCAAGCCTGAAATTATCGATGAACTGAGCGGGAAAATCATCCACATAGAGTTCAGCGCCGAACTGCTTCTCCGACGGCACGTTGGGCCGGCGGTAATATTTGCTGGCGCTGGCGAGGCGTTGCGTCCAGGCCGTGATTTTCCCATTGGCATCCAGGCCAGCCTTCATTTCATGCATGCCGGATGGCCGGTAGAAATCGTGCTTGACGTCATCCTCCCGACTCCATTGCAATTTCACCGGGCCGCCGATCTTGTTCGAGATCATCGCCGCCTCGGCGACGTAATCGTTGGTCAGCCGGCGACCGAAGCCGCCCCCAACTCGCGTCATCTCGACATGGATATTCTCCCGCGGAAGACCGGTCACTGCGGCTGCAGCGCGGTTCGCGCCGGACGGCATTTGCGTGGGCGCGATAATATGCGCCTTGTTTTCTTCCACCTTCGCATAGCAGTTCTGTGGCTCCAGCGGCGCATGGTTTGCAAAAGGGATTTCGTAGCGGGCCGTGACCACCCGGCTGGCTTGCGCCAACGCTCCTTCAAATTCGCCGTCGTCACGTACAATCTGGCCGCTGCCGGCCAGCAATTGATCTGTCTGTTTCCAGAACGATCCGGTGCTTTCACCGGCGTGCGGACCCCTGGTCCAGCTGATGTTCAGCGCCTTTCTGCCCTGCAGCGCAGCCCAGGTAGAGGTAGCCACCACCGCAACACCGCTGGCCAGAACCAGGTACGGCTCACCGGCTTGCGGGCCCTTGATCTCGAACACATCCATCACGCCCGGTATCTTGCGCGCCTCGCTGCCATCGAAGGATTCCACCTCGCCATCCAGGTAGGGACAGCGCTGAATCACTGCGTAGCGCATGCCGGGCTTATCGGTATCAATGCCGTAGCGGGCTTGCCCGGTGACGATTTCCCGCGCATCAACGACGTTCGCGGGTTTGCCGATAATCCGGAACTGCGCCGGATCTTTCAGTTCCGGTTTCCCTTCCGGGACCGGCATTTTCGCGGCCTCCCCGGCCAATTCGCTGTAACTTAGCCGGGCGCCGAGCGTGTCGCAGACCACCACGCCCGGTTCCGTGCGACAGCCTTCGGCAGGCACCTGCCAGTGAGCCGCGGCAGCCTGGATCAGCATCAGCCGGGAGGTCGCCCCCACCTCGCGAAGAAATTCCCAGTTATCGGTGACGCTGGTGCTGCCACCAGCGCCCTGACCCCCGTACTTCCAGGCGTAGCCATCCGCGGTTTTAAGCAGACCCAATGGCATCTGTTCAATACTCACACTGGACCACTCAACATCCAGCTCTTCAGCCACCAGCATGGGCATCGCCGTCCTGACGCCCTGCCCGATTTCAGGCTGAGCAACTCCGATTATTACGCGATTGTCGGCTTTGATCTCAACGAAGAATCCAATTTGTCCGCCAACTGCGGCGGCAGCGTTCTCCGCCAGCAAGTCGAGCGAGGGAATGCCCAGCAAAAAACCGCCACCAGCTGTCAATCCGCCGATCAGGAAGCGGCGCCTGCCCTGGTCTACCGCGGGTTTATTTTTGATATATCTGGCAGTCATCTCAGGTCTCCTCCGCCATCAGGCCTGCAGCACGGTGAATCGCCTTGCGGATTTGAACATAGGTACCGCAACGGCAGATATTGGTCATTTCCCGGCCGATGTCGCCATCGCTGGGATTTGGATTCTGCCGCAGGAGATCGACAGCGGCCATTATCTGCCCCGGCTGGCAGTAACCACACTGGGGGACATCTTCTGCAATCCAGGCCTGCTGCACGGGATGGAGCTGTTGCGCGGAAGGAGCAAGGCCCTCGATGGTGGTTACTTCGCGTCCTGCTACCGAGGAAATTCTGGTAACGCAGCTTTTCCTGGCCTGCCCGTCTATGTGGACGGTGCAAGCGCCACAGCTGCCAATTCCGCAACCGAATTTCGTACCCTTCAGCTTGAGATGGTCCCTGATTACCCACAGCAGCGGGGTGTCCTGGGTCCCTTCGAATGTCACGGCTTTATTATTAATCGCGAATGAAATCACTCCGCTCCTCCAGTCCTGTGGTCAATGTAAATGAGAGTTTCAATCATTATAGACGAGTGGCTGCAAGCCTCAGCATTGTCGAGACCAGTGGAGAGAAAATCAGGATCAACAGTTAAATCAGGCCTTTGTCAATTTCGCTGGAGTCGAATTCAGGGCCGGCTGGCTATGGGCAACAGAGTGGAAAAGTGATTCAATTACGCAATTCCAAAAGGTTGAATTGAATGAACGACAAGCACTTTGAAACCCTGGACCCTGAAAACTGGGAAGAAATGCGTGAGCTGGCACACCAGATGGTAGAGGACGCGCTGGATTACATTGAACACGCTCGCGAACGGCCTGCATGGAAGGCTGTCCCGGACGAAGTCAGGGAGCGCTTGCGGGCCCCCGCCCCCCGGGAACCCTCTGATCCGGATCAGGTTTACGAAGAGTTCCGCCGGGATATCTTCTCCTACCCGATGAACACTACCCACCCGCGATTCTGGGCCTGGTACATGGGTAGCGGCACTGTAATGGGCGCGCTGGCAGATTTCCTTGCGGCCACCATGAACCCCAACCTGGGCGGCGGTAATCACGTCGCACCATTGGTGGAATCGCAGGTCATCAGCTGGCTGCGCGCCATGCTGGACTTCCCGGAAAATGCCAGTGGCCTGTTGACCAGCGGCGCCTCGATGGCAAACTTCACCGGCATCGCAGTGGCCAGGAACAGCAATTGCGGCTACGACGTTCGTCGCGAAGGCGTGCTGGCAGCACCTGGCCCACTGACGGTATACGCTTCAACCGAGGTGCACAGCTGCAATCAAAAAGCAGTCGAAACTTTGGGACTGGGCACGAATGGGATGCGCCATATCCCGGTAAACCCCGACTACACCATCGATCTCCAGGCGCTTGAACGACAGGTCACAAAAGACCGCGCAGCGGGCATGCTGCCTTTTTGCGTCATCGCCACAGCCGGCACCATCAACACCGGCGCCATCGATGATTTGAATGCCATCGCTGATTTCTGCCAGCAGGAAAAGCTCTGGTTCCACGTGGATGGCGCAATCGGTGCGGTAGCAGTGCTGGCGGACAATGTCCGCGATCAGCTGAACGGTATGGAACGCGCCGATTCCATTGCGCTGGACCTGCACAAATGGATGCACATTCCCTTCGAGGCCGGCTGCATCCTGGTCCGGGACCGATCCGCCCACCACGACTCATTCAGCCTGATTCCGGAGTACCTGCAACGCAAGGAGGATGCCGGCGGACTGGCTTCGGGCAGCCTGTGGTTCAGCGATTATGGCCTGCAGCTGACGCGGCAGTTCCGCGCCCTGAAAGTCTGGATGTCAATCAAGGAACACGGCCTGGATCGCTTTGGCCGCATGATCGCCCGCAATGTGGACCAGGCCCATTACCTTGGCGAGCTTGTGGAAGCCACAGCGGAGCTCGAGCTGACGGCCCCCATCGGACTGGATATCGTCTGTTTCCGCTACAACCCGGGAGGGTTGGAAACCGCGGCCTTGAACGAACTGAACCAATCTATTCTGGTCAAGCTGCAGGAAGGCGGCATCGCAGCGCCTTCCTACACTACCCTCAATGGTGAGTATTGCCTGCGCGCCGCCATTTCAAACCACCGCAGCCGGCTGGAAGATTTCGACCTGATGGTCGCTGAGGTAATAAAGATCGGAAACGCCCTAGTGTAGATCCTATGTATGAAGAAGGCCGCCATGCGGCCTCCTGCAATCAAAACATTTCGGAGCTGTCTACGTCTTCTTTTTTTGTCGCACCGCGCGTGGGAATGAAGTTGCCTGTGAGCATCTGGCCGTAGCTGAGGCCCGGCCCAACCATGGGATAAACGCTGGCGTCTATGTCGATAAGGACTTCCAGAAATGCCGGCCCGTCGAAACTCAGCCAGTCACTGATGACCTGCTCGAGGTCTTGTTTCCGATCCAGGCGAACGGCAAACTCGAAGCCATCGGCCTGCGCTGCCTTGACGAAGTCCTTCTTGCGCAATGACTTGTCGCTGGCAGACAGGCGGCCTTTGTAATAGAGCTTCTGCCACTGCTTGACCATGCCGTCACCAAAGTTGTTCATCACCAGAACTTTGACCGGCAGATGATAGGTCGTGGCGGTCTCGAGTTCGCCCAGATTCATGCGGATACTGGCATCACCATCTATGTCGATCACCAGGTGATCGGGTTGCGCAAACTGGGCGCCAATGGCGGCGGGCAGGCCAAAACCCATTGTGCCCATGCTGCCGGAAGTCAGCCACAGGCGTGGATATTTGAAATCGAAGTACTGCGCTGCCCACATCTGGTGCTGCCCGACACCGGTCGCAATAATCGCATCGCCACCGGTGATATTATTGATGGCTTCGATTACCGCGTTGGGCTGAATGAGATCACTGTCTCGGTCGTAATTGAGGCCGTAAGTTTCCTTGAGACTGGCGATTTCCCGGTGCCACTCCCCAAAATCCGGCGCAATGCCATGGTTTTGCCCGTATTCACAGATACTTTTCAGGTCCTTTTTCAGGATTCCAACGTGAAACCAGTCGACCGGCTTGACCTTGCCGATTTCGGACGGATCGATATCGAACTGCGCGATGTGCCTGGCTCTGGGTGCAAATAGATCTGGAATGGCAGCGACACGATCGTCGAAGCGGGCGCCCATGGCAATCAGGAAATCACAGTCTTCTACTGCGTAGTTGGCGCAGGCAGTGCCATGCATCCCCAGCATGTGTAACGAAAGCGGTTCCGTGGTATCGACCGCGCCAATGCCCATCAGGGTGGTGGTCACCGGGATGCCGAATTGTGCTGCAAATTCACGCAACTCCTCGCTGGCGTCTCCGTTGATGACGCCACCCCCGGCATAGATGAGCGGCCGATTGGACTGCTTCAGCATCTCCAGGAAAGCCTCACAACGATCCTCATCGAGAAAATTGTCCTTGACGGAATGCAAGCGCTGCCGGTAACCAGGCACCGGCAACAGACCCTCGCCCCGGTACACACCGGTCCAGTTCTGCACATCCTTGGGCACATCAATCACGACCGGGCCGGGCCGGCCGGTTCTGGCAATTTCAAAAGCCGTACGAACCGTTATCTCCAGCTTTTCCGGGTCCGTGACCAGAAAGGTGTGTTTCGACACCGGCCCGAGGCAGCTGGAAACCGGCGCTTCCTGGAAAGCATCAGTACCGATGGCCGCGGTCGGAACCTGACCGCAGATCACGACAATGGGTGTGGAATCCGCCATGCAATCGCGTACCGGTGTCACCGTGTTGGTAGCGCCGGGCCCGGAAGTAACCATGACCACTCCGACCTGACCGCTGGCGCGGGCGTATCCGGCTGCCATAAAGCCTGCCCCCTGCTCGTTGGCCGGCACGATCAACGGCATGGGTTCGCGCCCGCTGGCATCACGGTGTTCATCGTTATATCGGAACACGGCATCGTAAGTGGGCAGGATTGCGCCACCGCTGTAGCCAAAAATGGTATCCACACCCTGCTCGGCCAATACCTGGATAACCATCTCGGCGCCGGTCATGGTCTTGCCTGCCAGGGGATGAGAAGCGGAAGCCGCTGTTTGCGGGGAATGATTCATACGGGATCTGATGCCTGTTTCGAGCGATTGCCCACTGTGGGTTAAAAGCCGTTCTGTACAGTAATGCTTAAGCCTGGTTTCGATTAAAATCGCGACAATTGCAGTGTCGAACAATTATTCCCGCATTGCAATAGCGCGATTTCTGGGCGACTATTACTGATCAGACAAACATCACGTTATTTTGGGATTTTTTCCTTCCGGACAGGCAGCAGCATGCGACACATTATTTCAATTCTGATGCAAAATGAAGCGGGAGCGCTGGCGCGCGTTGTCGCCATGTTTTCATCCCGCGGTTACAACATCGAATCCCTCAGCGTAGCGCCCACCGAGGATTCCGACATTTCACGGCTAACCCTGGTCACCAGGGGTTCTGACGACGTCATCGATCAAATCAACAAGCAGTTGCTGAAGCTGGTTGACGTGGTCAATACGGCCGATATGACCATGGATGACCACATCGAACGGGAGTTGCTTTTACTGAAGGTCAAAGTACGTGATGCAGCAAGGGACACTCTGCCCGGCATCATCCAGTCAGCCGGCGCCCGCGTACTGGATGACTGCCCCGAAACCTACACACTGGAACTCACTGGAGCGAACAACCAGATGGATGACTTTATTACCCGCGTCGGCGAGTGTACTGACATCCTCGCCGTTGTACGCAGCGGAGCCATGGCAATCGCCCGCGGCCAGAAAGTCCTGAGTACCGATTCAGAATTGTAGGCGGCCGCCATGCGGCCTTCTACAGGAGCCAGATGATGCCGGTTTTTTTGAAGAAATTGTAGAATTTTCGCTGGTTTCGGGTAGAGCGGCCTTTCATACCCTTCAGGCCCATCACTTCCTTGCGCAGTTGGAACCACTCGGGTGAACCCCAGCGGTAGGATGCCTTGACCAGGGCGTCGAAGCTCGCATGTATATCGGCCGCCAGATCCTCGTCCAGGAAGAAAAAACCCATCTCGTTGTTGTATAGCCTGGACCGATAATCAAAGTTGGTAGTACCTACAAAGCCAAGGTCATTCTCGATAAAAAACTTGGCGTGCAACTTACCGTATTTACCCGTGCCGTTGCCGAGCAGAACGGAATCCAGCCTGCCGGTTTCATAAATCTTCAGTCTCGGGAAGCTCACGATCTCCTGCCATTCCTCGCTGCTGACCAACTCGGAAGTCAATTCCTCCGGCCCGGAAACGGCCAGCCAGGCCTCCCTCATTTCCGGTTTGAATAACAACCGCGGCGCTGTCTCCATATCAATGACGGATTGGGCAGGGAAATTATCCGAAGTCAGTACCGAGTTTGTGATGATTTCCAGGGTTGCGGTTGGGTGGTCCTTGAGCCACTGGCGAAATTCCACTGCTTCATCCGTCACCAGTTCGCCATCCTTGTTCTTGTACTCCGCCAGGAACAGGTAAGGTGATACTATCCTCACCGATTTGGCATCAGGCCGTAGCTCTCCAATCTCCGCCAGGACCGACATGATCGAATTCGGATTACGTTTCAGATTCCCTTCTACATCACGGGTGACGTTCCGGTCCGTCAGATTGCCCAGCTCATGAGCGAACCTGAGCTGTGAATCGTGAAAGCCCGAGTTCATGAATTCATCCATTTCCGCTGCGTGCGGCTTGAAATAGTCGTAACTCTTCAGGGTCCGCAATGCTTCCTGTGACTTCCGGCGCTCCTGCGAGTAAATCAGAGCCGCGGCATCGGAACGAGTGGGCCTGATTCGTTTGTTCTTTTGAATCAGGAACAGCACGGTTGAATAATTTTCGCTCAGCTCACCTACTGTCAAGTCCTGCTCAACTGCCTCAGGAGCCGAACGGACCAGTAGTTCTGCATCCCGGAACGCATTCGGGTCCTGCGTGCCATCCCCCCGGATGCCGTAGTAATCTTCCGAGATATTGCGGCCGCCGGTGATGGCTGCGGATTTCTGCTCAAAACTACCGTCCTTGACCAGCAGTTTGTCATGAGATCGGCGGTTGGGATTATTGAGCTTGGTCAATGCGTTGAATATGACCACCTGGACACGGGCCTTTTTCGTGGTTACCTCACCGGTTCGATTGCGCATAAAGCCCGCATTATCAGCGCAGGTCTCCAGGGCCTTCAACGAAGAATGACTGGTACTGAACGAGCCCAGCGCATCCACCACCACCCTGATGTCCACACCGCGCTGGACTGCCTCGCACATCGCACCGAGCATCGCGTAGCCGACCAAGTCGGTCTTGAATATGTAATACGTGAAATCAATCGTATGTTCGGCGTTCTCGATCATCCAGATCTTGACTGCCAGCGAATCAATCGCCGCGTGGTCGCTTGGGCCCAGGAATTTCGTGCGGGCATGCTGAACAGGGATATCAGCCTGCTTTCCCAGTTCGATTGGGTCGACATCCAGTTCCTTCGCTGGCACCCAGGTCCTGCTCTCGTACAGTTGATTGATAAACGGGTCATCAATTGCGCCCAATGGCGGGCAGGAAGGTAAATCCTGTGTTCCGGGCGGACAGACTTCGTGCCTGCCTGTGGTTGCACATGCCCCCAGGACCAACAAGGCTGTCAATGCAAACAGATTACGCAATGTAAGTTTCATGTCAGTCATCGCTCTCAGGGATCACAAAATCACCATCGCCGCCTCGCGAACCGCCTTATTCGGGCCGGTCTTCCAGCATAATTTCGGCCGCCACTGCGTAGTGATCCGAAATTACATCCGGAACCACCGCATATTTCGTGAATCGAAGTCCCGGTGAAATGAGAATCCAATCCAGCCGGGCACCCTCGTCGCCATAGGTGCTCAGTCCATCAGCATGCGGTTCGAAGACGCTCAGGTCCAATTCATCGGCCAGGTATTTCAAGGAAGAATCCTCTGTCTGCCAATCCGTGTTGAAATCGCCCATCAGCACCATGGGCCCCTCGATCTTCGAGAGAACTCCTACCATTTCGTCTATTTGCGCGCGGCGGACAGACCGGCGGGAAAAATCCAGGTGCACGGAGATGAGTTTTATACTGACCGGTTGCTGCAGGGCCCCGGCTGGATTCCAATCCAGCGCAGCGGCGACAAAACCCTTGGTGGTTGTGGGTTTTGAAGACTTGAAACTGTGCGAAAACGTGCCCTTGAAGGGGTATCTTGACAACAAGGCGGTACCAAAGTCATACCAGCGGCCGCTGGCGTGGACACCATGAAAGGAGCAGTAGTAATCCGATTCCTGTGCCAGTAAGTCCACATGGTTGAAATTTCCGCTCCAGGCAGACTCTGCATCGGCCTCCTGCAGTGCAATCGCGTGGGCGCCGGCCTCTTTCAGTACCTGCGCCACATCCGTCAGGTTGGTCCGAATGGTCTCGCCTTTGAGCATCATCTGATTTCTGCCGTCCTTGCGCCCATGCGCGACGTTCAAAGTCACCAGGCGCAGGTAGTCCGATACGATCACGGACTCGAGAGCATTTTCTTCCGGACAGGCTGCAAACGATGGACCGGTGACCATCACCGGCAACACAAGCATTACCAGGATTTGGGCTACGCTGATTACGGTTCTCGTCTCCACGCCAGGGCCTGTTAGCACTTACCAGGCCTTAATAAGTGAACGGCGATCTCAGGTTGAAAGAGATGGCCTTGAATTTGCCGTTGGAACTGACTTTGAACGACAGCCCGATATGCTCGAAACTGATAAACCAGATTTTCATATTCTTGCCCCCTTTGGCCAGCGCCAGCCCGATTTCCCACTGATCATTGACCGCCTCGGCCTGATCTTCGTCGACGTGAAAATTGAGACGGTCGAAAAGGTAGTTATAGGTAATGTGCCAGTTCAGGAAGAGCGGGTCACCTCCCAACTCCAAATGCCCGAGTGGCTGGTTAACCTCGATGCCGGTCATGAAGGAGCCATAACGGCCTCGATTG
>PVMK01126927.1_pt1 | contig 22701 bp, 27 predicted proteins | sample 1853481 | NCBI WGS metagenome assembly PVMK01 (sample SAMN08533507, study PRJNA380276) | Marine sediment metagenome, whole genome shotgun sequencing project. | reverse complement strand
GGACGATCGCCCCGGAAGTCGGCGTCGTAGTTCGACCCTACCTGGTCACGACGGGAGATGGTGGGCGAAACGGCGGTCCGGTCAAACGACCAGCGTCTTCCGCCCGACCGCTCCGGAACAGGCCTTCGGCCGACCCATCTACTCCGGCTCGAGTGGGGCCTGGAGCGTTTGCCCCGGTACCCGGATTCCCCCCCGTCGGGTTCCCTGCTCGACCGAGCCGAAGCGTTCGGCGATGACGGGTGCCAGGGGACGGCCGTTGGGGGCTGCCAACCACAGGCGAAGCAGATGGCGCTTCCGCTCCGCTTCCGGGTAGTCCTCGTACGGGGTGCGGGAGTGCAGCATCTGGTGGTTGTGGATGAACTGCATGTCGCCCCTGCGAAAGTCCATGTCGAGGCGGATGTCATCGCTGCCGGCGAGGTCGTCGGCCAGGTCCATAGCTTCGATCTGCTGGTCGGTCAGCCGCGGAACTTCGTCGAATCGTTGCGCCGCCGTGATGAAATCCCGGCTGTAGGTCGTCGTGAGATATCCACCGTATGGATTGAAGATGGGAATCTCGTAGTACGGCCTCTTACCCTCCGGGATCTCACCCTTGCGATCGGTGACGAACGGCTCCATCATCACCGCAACCAGGTCGGGTCGCCGCTTCAACATCTCGTTGTACACGGTCACCGAGCTGGCGATCTTGCTCTGTCCTCCCGCCTTTGCGGTCTGCAAACAGAGCAGCCCAACGATGTCACACGAATCGGTGTGGAACAGGTGCCGAGCCCGGGTGCCGTAGATACGATGTCGCGGATTGTTGGGGTCGAGACCGATGTCACGGACGTGCCCCAACACATGACCCTTCGCGTTCTGCGGTATCGCCCACCCGAAGTACGAGCCGATCCCGAAGTAGGCGCGTGCCGCCTCCTCGATTGTGTAGGTATCGACTGGGAGGCCGCGAATGAAGGTGAACCCCCGACCGTCGACCACCTCAGCCTGAATGCCGTCGAGCGCAGGGCCCAGGCTGGGCAGCGGGAAGTTCCCGCGGGTGATCTCGAGGATGGGGGTGCCGAGCTCGATCGAGGCGGTGACAGCATCGTTGACCTCTCCAACCTGCACCGGGTCGAGCTCATGCAGCCATTCGTCCGACCGGGCAGCCATGTCGGGTCCGTACCACGCCGCCGGCCCTTCGACCGGAGTGAGCACCTCGTTGACCATGTGGACCTCCGTCTGGGCTCGCGAACCTTCGCCTGTGACGATACCGTGGCCTCATCGATCGAGGAGCGGGCGGATGGACGACGGAGCTTTGCACGGCCTCAAGGTCCTTGATCTCACGCGTGTACTCGCCGGGCCCCTCAGTGCGATGTTCCTCGGCGATCTGGGCGCCGACGTGATCAAGGTGGAGCGCCCGGGTCGCGGTGACGACACCCGGGCGTGGGGGCCGCCGTTCGCAGAGGGTGAGTCCGCCTACTACCTCAACATCAATCGGAACAAGCGGAGTATGACGCTCGATCTGGGTGCTCCGGCGGGCCGGGAGATCCTCGGTGAGTTGATCAAGAGCGCGGACGTCGTCATCGACAACTTCAAGTTGGGCACGCTCGACGGCTGGGGGTTCGACGACGATTGGTACGCCGAGCATGCGCCCGGGGTGGTCCGGTGCACGATCAGCGGGTACGGCAGCAGCGGACCTCGTGCCGGTGACCTCGGGTACGATTTCATCGCGCAGGCCGAGAGCGGGCTGATGGCCATCACCGGCGAGCCGGACGGCGAACCGATGAAGCTCGGAGTGGCCATCGTCGATTTCTGTGTCGGGTTGTTCGCCACGATCTCGATCCTGGCCGGTATCGAGGCCAGGCACGGGACCGGTCGTGGACAGCGCACGGAGGTGAACCTCCACGACACCGGTCTCCAAATGCTTGCGGCGATCGCCTCGAACTACCTCATTTCTGGGGAGCCGGCGCAACGTTACGGGAACGCTCACCCCAACATCGTTCCGTATCGGACGTTCACTGCATCAGATGGGGAGGTCGCGATCGGCGTCGGCAACGACGTCCAGTTCCAAGCGTTGTGTGAGATCCTCGGTCACCCGGAGTGGGCCGCCGATGCCCGCTTTGCCCGAAATGAGGATCGAGTGCGTCATCGCAAGGAGCTCGAGAGTCTGATCGCGGAGCGTGTCGTCACCCGTACCAGAGCGGATTGGATCGGGGTCTTGTCGGTGGCCGGCATACCCAATGGGCCGGTGCGCACGGTCGAAGAAGCGCTGTCCGATCCGCACGCGCTCGCTCGCCAGATGGTGACGCTGGTCGATCATCCCACGATCGGCAGCTTCCGGTCGCTGGGTTTGCCGATGCGGCTTTCCGACAACCCGACATCGATCCGCCGGCATCCACCGCTGCTGGGAGAACACACCATTGAGGTGCTGGTCGAACTCGGCTACGAGGAGGACACGATCGAGCAGCTCCGCGCCGACGGCACCGTGTGAGCCGTCCAACGGGCCAGAACCCACCGTCGGCGCCGATAGGGTGATGGCGCTGCACCCGTCAGGAGATACACCGGATGACCACCGAAGTCGGCACCGTCGGAGTGTTCAGCGGCCGTCTGCAACGCCGCCCGACCGACCAGGCCCTCGCCTTGGTCACCGAATGGGAAGAACTCGGCTACCGGAGCGTCTGGATCTCTGAGTCTGCCTCGGCCAAGGACGTGCTGACGTTCAGCGCGGTCGTGCTCGGCGGCACGTCACAGATGGTCGTTGCCAGTGCGATCGCCGTCATCTGGAATCGTGATCCGACGGCGATGATGAACGCGGGACGCACGCTTGCAGACGCCTATCCGGGACGTTTCGTGCTCGGCATGGGCGTTGCCCACCGCGACAGCGCGTCCAGCAGAGGACACCGCTATGACCGGCCGCTCCGGGCCATGCGTACCTACCTCGAGGAGATGGATTCCGCTGCGTACGACGGGCACTCGCCGGAACACCCGGCGCTGCGGGTGCTCGCGGCACTCGGGCCGAAGATGACCCTTCTGGCGAGCGAGCTGACCGATGGAGTCCATTCCTTCCTCACGACGCCGGACCACACGGCGGCGACGAGGGCGCTCCTCGGTCCGCAACCGCTGCTTGCAGTCGAACAGGCTGTGATGCTCACCGAGGACGAGCAGGAGGCGAGAACGGTGGCCCGTGAGAACTTCGAACGGTTCGTCCGCTGGCCCAACTACCGCCGTCACTTGGTTCGGCTCGGCTTCAGCGACGAGGATCTGGCGGGGGAAGGGTCCGCTCGTGTGATCGACGCCCTGTACGCCTGGGGGAACGAGGAAGCGATCGCGCGTCGAGTCGCCGAGCACCTCGCTGCGGGCGCCGACAACGTCAGCCTGCAAGCCATCCCCGTTGCTGGGTTCGGCGAGGCGGAGGCGCTGCGCCGGCTGGCGCCGGCGGTCGTCAACCGCTGAGGTCGTCGACGATGGCGTTGCCGGCCAAGTACCCGAGACCAAGTGCGCTGAGCAGGCCATTACCCGAGACGTAGCCCGATGCATCGTCGCCGGATACCCCGACGGCTGCTCCACCGGCGGCGTAGAGCCCCGCGATGGGCGTCCCATGGCGGAGCACCGCAGCCCGCTCATCGACCCGGAGCCCGCCTTGGGTGTGGAACAGGGCTCCGGTGACCTTCACGACGGCATACGGCCTCTCCAGGGTGCGCGCCCAGTTGGAGCGACCGAGGGGATCACCACCGCCCGCGGCGTACCGCACGGCACTGTCGAACGCCTCCGCGACGTGCTCGACGCGACAGCCGATGATCGCCGCCGCACCGGCCACATCGTCGGCCCAGCGCACGCCATTCATCTGCACCAGATCCTGATAGTCCTGGAAGGGGAGCGCCAGTTCGTGGATGGCCTCGTCGTACACGGCCCAGGCGGCGCCACCCGGCTGGGCGAGCACGTTCACCGCCGATTCCGAATAGCCGATGGTCTCGTTCTGAAAGCGTCTCCCCTCGGCGTTCATTAGCAGCGCGCCGTTCGTCATCGTGGTCCACGTCAGTAACACTCCATGGGGGGTCGCCACCGCGCCGTGGCCCTGATAGGCGCCGAGAGACCCGGTATCGGCGCCGAGACGCTCGCCGATCATCAACGCATCACCGGTGCTGCCATCCCCCCCGAAGTACAAGCCGCCTGCGATCTCGGGGATATAGCGGAGCACCAATTCCTCGTTGGCGCCGAACCCGTTGGTGGCCAGCACCACCGCGCTGGTGTCGATGGTCTCCTCGGTGCCGTCGGGACGAGTTGTGGTCGCCCACATCCCGTCCTCGGTCTCCTCCAGATCGGAAAGTCGGCTGGGAACGACCAGAGTGATCGCGGGTCGGCCCGACACTGCCTCGAGCAAACGGCGGTGGAGCACCCGGCCGGATCGTTCCGCCACCGAGTGGTGGCGCTGCCTCGAGTTGCCGGGGTACCAGACATCGAGGACCAGCTCGAGCGGCACACCGCAGGTGTCCTCCAGCCAGGCGACCAATTCGGGTGCCACATCGGCCAGTGCGCGGGTCACCACCGGATCGGCCGTACCCTTGGTCTTCGTCATCAGGTCGTCGTAGAGACGATCGGGGGAATCATCGATCCCGGCTTCCTTCTGCCAGCGGCTGCCCCCGGCAGGGATCATCGAGGTACTCATCGCGGTGTTGCTGCCGTCGCGGAAGGTGTCCTTTGCCTCCAGGAGCAGCACGGAAGCCCCACCGTCGGCCGCCGCGATCGAGGCGGCCAGGCCGGCGGCACCAGCACCGGCGACGACGACGTCAACATCTCCAGACATGGTTCCACCCTATTCGGTAGAGTCGCCCGATGGCAGACACTGCCCGGAGAATTCTCGTCCTCGTTCCGTTTCCGATGACGCCAAACCAGTTGGTGAAGCGGGCCGAGCAACAACAAGAGGTGGATCTACCTCCTTCGATCGAGTTGCACTATCGATCGACACGGGCGGCGCCGTCCGGCTACGTCTCGGCCCACGACTACGTGCTGGCGGACATCACCCTGCTCGAAGCGGGGATGCGGGCCCAGGAAGAGGGCTACGACGCCGTCTGTATCGATACCGTCAGCGATTCCGGTGTCGCTGCCCTGCGCTCGCTGCTCACCATCCCGGTGATCGCCCCCGGCAAGACCATGTTCCTGACGGCGATGATGCTGGGTCGACGTTTCGGGGTGCTGTCGATGTGGGAGCGATGGTTCGGGCTCTACGAGCGTACGCTACGGGACCTTTCCATCGACGATCGATGTGCGGGTATTCGTTCCATCGACACGCACCCCGACAGCAGGAACCTGTTCGAGGGAAAAGAGGACCAGGTGCTGCCCCGACTCCACGAGGTCGCGCTCGAGCTCATCCATGAGGACGGCGCCGACGTCGTCTGCCTCGGCTCGACCACGATGCACCAGGCCCACGGGTACCTCCAGGAACGCCTTCCGGTTCCGGTTCTCAACCCGGGGCCATTGTCATACCTGGCCGCCGAAGCCATGCTCGCGCTCGGGCTGACCCACAGCCGGTCGGCGTACCCGCAGCCGCTGGTTCCCAAGCTGGAGATGATCTCGGCGATGCTCGCCGCAGCCGCCGATTTCGAGTCGACGCCATGAGTCGGGTCCTGGTGCTGGTTCCGTTCGCCCTCGATGAGGACGGTCTCGCCAAGCGAAGCGCCCAGCTCACCGAAGCGGGTATCCGCGCCGACGTCGCTTACGACTTCCGGCCCGTCACGGCCGGCCCAACCAGCTTCCAGAGCCCACACGACTGGCTCCTGCTCGATGTCGCCATCCTCGAAGCGGGTCTGAGCGCCGAAGCCGACGGGTACGACGCCGTGGTGGTCGACACCGCGAGCGATTCCGGTGTGGACGCGCTCCGCTCCATGCTCGACATCCCCGTGGTCGGTCCGGGGCGAGCATCGCTGCTGTTCGCCCTGACGCTGGGGAGATCGTTCGGCATCCTCGCCCAATGGGAGCCTGCGCTCGCTCGTATGCGCAAATCACTCGACGAGTGGGGTCTCAACGCATACTGCGCCGGCGTCGAGCACTTCGACACTGAGCCCGACTTCGTCGGCCTGATCGGCGACAAGAAGGACGACGTGTTGCCCAGGATGGAGGCAGCAGGCCTGCGCCTCGTCGACTCCGGCGCCGACGTGGTCTGTCTCGGATCGACCACGATGCACGAGGCTCATCGTCATCTCGCCGCACGGCTCCCGGTCCCGGTCGTCAACCCTGGGCCTCTCTCGTACAAGCTCGTAGAGATGCTGCTGGCGGCCGGCCTTTCCCAGAGTCGCCTGGCGTTTCCCCGTCCGCTCGTGCCGGCGGAAGCGATGATCCACACCATGCTCGACGCGGCCTCCGAGGGATCGTGAACGTTCAAGCCGCCGTCGACACGGTTACCTCGTATCTGCGGCTCGTCGAGGAGCGACGGCTCGAGGAAGCGTCACGCTCCCTGGCTGCGGACCCGGTGATCATCTTTCCGGGAGCGCGTCTCTTCACGGATCTCGAGGCGCAAGTCGTTGCGTCCAGGGGCCGGTACCGCCGTGTGCGCAAGACGTTCGGAGGGTTCGACGTGATCAACCGGGAGGGCGTGGTGGTCGTCTACGCCTTCGGCGAGCTCGAGGGGGAGGACGTGACGGGACGGCCCTTCGCCGGTGTCCGGTTCATCGACCGATTCGAGCTCGTCGATGGTTTGATCGCCGACCACCGGGTCTGGAACGACCTCGGCGAAGTCATGGGCGCCGATCCCGGCGATGATGGTGAGGCGAGGGGGCTGACGACATGACGAAAGCAGGGGAGTGGGCGGTGGTGGTGGGCGCCGGCGGCGCCATCGGCGCCGGCATCGTGCAGAGCTTCGCCGACCGCGGTTTGGGGGTCCTCGCGGTCGGGCGGACCGGTGTCGCACTGCAAGAAGCGGGGAAGGGACTGGATCGCTTCGAGGTCTGCGTTGCGGATATCACCGAGGAGAGCAGTGTTTCGTTGATCCGAGATACCCTCGCCGGCCCGTGCCGCGTGGCCGTCAACGCCGCTGCCGCCCCGATGGGCGGGCATGTCGGCGAGGTGACACCGGAGGCGGTCCTCGCCGCAGTCGACGTCAAAGTCAACGGGACGCTGCGCATGGTGCGGGCGGTCGACGATCGGCTCGTCAACGATTCTCGCATCATCGTGCTCGGCGGTAATCTGGGATACGACCCTATCCCGGAGGCGGCCACGGCCGGTGTCGGCAACGCCGCTCTGGCCAATCTGATCCGGCAGCTCAGCCGACCCCTCGGCGAACGAGGAGTCACCTGTCACGTTGTTGCTCCTGGGCCCGTGTGGACCGATCGGCTTCAGCAACTGTTGACCGATGCCGCTCTCGCACGAGGTATCACAAGAGCCGCGGTCATGGACGAATTCAAGGCCCGGTCGCCGATCGATCACGTTGTCACCATCGACGAGGTCGTGTGGGCCGTGACCATGCTGCTCGATCCTGAAGCGAGGGCGCTCACCGGAGGGACGCTGCTCCTCGACGCCGGTCAGCGCACCGCGATTCCGTGACACCCTTCTCGGTGCAGAGGCGGATGTCTCGCTATGCTGGAATGAGACGGTGTTCCGCACAGCGGAATACGCGCTTCTCCGCTCCTGGGAGCCCGGTGTGGCTCAACAAGCGGAACGAAGGAGGCACCTGAATATGGAGGGCACGATGACGGGCAAACACTGGCCGAGACTGGCCTTACTCCTGCTGGCGGTGGCGCTCGTAGCAGCAGCCTGTAGCAGCGACGACACCGACGACTCGGGCGACACGACCACGACGGCAGCAGCGACCGAGACCACTGCGGCGACCGAGACCACTGCGGCGACCGAGGCCGCGGGGGTGCCGGGTCTGGTCGAGGACGGCAAGCTGATCGTGGTGACGACGGGGAACTTCCCGCCGTTCACGTTGATCAACGAGGACACCGGCGACAACGAGGGATACTCGATCGACCTGGCCCGCGAGGTCGCCGAACGAGCCGGATTGGAGTTGGAGTTGCCGACGGTGGACTTCGTTGCTGAGCTCGAGGGTTTGGCTTCGGGTCTGTACGACATCGCGGACTCGGGGATCTGGCCCAACGAGGCTCGCCAGGAGGCAGGCTTCGTGTTCTCTCGTCCGATGACATCGACGGGGATCATTGCCCAGGTTCTCACCGAGAACGAGGGTTCGGCCGGCTTCGCTGATGTGGAGGGGTTGAGGATCGGTGGGATTCAGGGCAGCAGTCAGGAGAAGTTCGTCCTCGACAATGAGGCGGATCTCGGATATGCCGAGTACCGCGGGTTCACCGGTGCCGCCGAGGCGCTGACCGGGTTGCGTCAGGACCGGGTGGATCTGTTGGTCCAAGACACGCTGGTCGCCGGGTTCGTGGCGGTGCAGAACGACGATCTGGCCGTGGCCGGGCCGACGGTGCTCGCCCATCCGTTGTCGTTCACCTATCAGAACGGTAACGAGGCCAAGCGGGACGCGATCGACGTCGTCATCAACGAGATGCTGGCCGACGGGACGGTTGCCGAGCTGCAGACCAAGTGGTTCGGGCGTTGTATCCCCGTTCCCGACGACATCAACCAGGAAGAGCCCTACACCTCTATGCCCGGCGGCACCTGCTGAGTCGAGAACCTGGGAGAGGGGGGAGGTCTCGGTGGTGAGACTTCCCCCCCGTCGTGCGTACTGTGTCTCCGAGTGAGGTGCTAGCCGATGGAATTGGATTGGGGCGTCGTTGGACGATCGTGGGACTTGCTCCTTGAGGGCACGTGGATCACGCTGGTTCTATTCGTCGGCTCATTGCTGCTGGGGACGGTGCTGGGCTTGATTCTGGCGCTGATGCGCATGTCCCGGTTCTCGGTGGCGCGGTGGGTTTCGGTGGGATTCATCTGGATATTCCGCGGTGTCCCGGTCCTGGTGATCCTCTTCTTCGCCTTCTTCGTCGTCGGCCGCCAGCTCGGCCTCACCGCGGTTCAGTCCGGCATCCTGGGCCTCGGCTTCAGCACCGCCGCCTACAAGGCCGAGATCCTGCGAGCCGGGATCATGTCGGTCGACCCCGGTCAGTTCGAGGCATCTGAGAGTCTCGGGATGACCAAGCGGCACTACATGCGGCGGATCATCATCCCCCAGAGCATCCGGGTGGTCATCCCGACCTACATGTCGAATTCGATCCTGGCCCTCAAGGCCACATCGATCGCCGTCGCCATCGGCATCATCGAGCTGACCGGCATCACCCGGCAGCTTTCGAACTCAACCACTCGCCCGATCGAGCTTTTCACCGCGGCTGCCGGCCTATACGTGTTCCTCACCACCGTGCTGGTCGTGCTCCAAGAGGTGCTGGAACGACGCTTCGCGTTGAAAACCTGAAGGGAGGTGAGCGGTGGATTGGGAAGTGGTGCTCGAGTCGGTGCCCCTGATCTGGAAGGGCGCAGGCGCCACCGTGTCGATGTTCGTTTGGGCCCTGATCATCGGGACGGCCGGTGCGCTCGCCTTGGCGCTCATGCGGATGTCACCGGCGAAACCGCTCCAGTGGTTCGCGATCGGATTCGGCTGGCTCTTCCGCGGCATCCCGCTCCTCATCCTCCTCTTCTTCGCTTTCTTCGCCCTGCCCGAGTTCGGGATCGTGTTCAGTCCCTTCCTCGCCGCCATCGTCGGGTTCAGCCTGTGGACGGCGGCGTATCAGGCCGAGGTGATCCGGTCCGGTCTCATCGCCGTTCCTCCGGGTCAATCGGAGGCCGCAGAGGCGCTCGGGATGACCAAACCGCACTACATGCGCCGTATCGTCATCCCGCAAGGACTGCGGGTCATGGTGCCTCCCTACACCGGCAACGCGATAACGCTCCTGAAGCAGACCTCGCTGGCGACCCTGGTCACGGTTCCGGAGATGGCGCTGCTGACCCAGAGGATCTTCAGCAACAACTTCAAATTCGTCGAACCGATCTTCGCCCTCGCCGTGATCTACTTGGCCATGACGTCCGTGCTGCTGATCCTCCAGGTCGTGGCGGAGCATGCGTTCCGGTTGAGGACATGACGTTGGATCCTCTCGTCACGGTCGGCGGATTGAGGAAGTCATATGGTGACCTCGAGGTCTTGAAGGGGGTCGACTTCGCGGTGGGACGCGGGGAGGTCGTGGCCATCATCGGTCCGTCGGGCTCCGGGAAGACGACGATGCTGCGCTGTATCAACCTGCTGGAGGAACCGACCGGCGGCCGGATCGTGGTCGATGGCCGGGTCCTTTGCGAGGAGTCGGCCGACGGGTCGATGCGTTTCGCCGACAAGGCAGAGTTGCGTGAGATCCGGACGGAGGTGGGAATGGTGTTCCAGCGGTTCAACCTCTTCCCGCACATGACGGCTTTGGCGAACATCACCGAGGCTCCGCGATCGGTCAAGGGTTTGAGCAAAGCCGATGCCACATCAAGGGCCATGGAGCTCCTCGAGTCGGTCGGTCTCGGTCACAAGGCCGATTCGTACCCGCTCCAGCTCTCCGGCGGGCAGCAACAGCGCGTCGCCATCGCCCGAGCCTTGGCGATGGAGCCTGCGGTGATGCTCTTCGACGAGGTGACGTCGGCGGTCGACCCCGAACTCGCCGGTGAGATCCTGCTCGTGATGAAGCGTCTCGCGCAGCAAGGGATGACGATGTTGGTGGTCACCCACGAGATGAGTTTCGCCGCAGACGTTGCCGACCGTATCTTGTTCATCGACCACGGAGTCATCGTGGAGCAGGGTCCGGCCCGCGAGCTGCTGACCAACCCGCAGAACCGGCGAACCCGTGCGTTCCTCCATGCCGTGCTCGACCGGGCGCCGATGACCGAAGGCGACGAAGCTGCCGCGGCCGACGACAATGCGGGCTTTGGTGGGCACGAACTCTTGACCGAGCAGATGCCGGTAGAGGCTGATCGAGGCTCCGACGATGCCTGAGTCGATCTCGCCGAGCGACGTCGCTGCAGTCTGGAGCGATCTTCTGACAGATCGGGACCGTCGCGTGATCGCCAATGCCGGATACGGCGCGTCGCGCGGCCTCGGCGAGTCGCCTCTCCTCGTTGCGATCGACTGTCAGTACAACTACATCGGGGCCGACGAGCCGGTCGACGAGCAGCAGGATCGATGGCCCGCCGGCGGCGGCGAGGGCGCCTGGGATGCCATCCGCACCATCGCCAAGCTCCGCGGCCCCGCCCGACGGGCCGGGGTGCCGATCCTCTACACCCGCAACGTGCAGAAGCGGACGGTGCGTTTCGATTCGTTCGTCGGCAAGTCGACGTGGGATAAGCGAGCAACGCTCGATGAAGCCGAGGGGAGCAAGATCGTCGATGAGATCGCGCCGCGCGAAGGCGACCTCGTTCTCGACAAGAGCTATGCGAGTGCCTTCTACGGGACCCCGCTGCTCACGTACCTGGTGGGTCTCGGCGCCGACACGCTGCTCATCACCGGGGTGTCGACGAGCGGGTGTGTTCGTGCCACCGCCGTGGACGCGGTGACCCGCGGTTACAAGGTCGCGGTGGTCGCGGACGCGGTCGCCGACCGAATCACTGCGTCGCACCAGGTCGCACTGCTCGACCTGTGGATGAAGTACACCGATGTGGTCGATTCAGCGTCGGCCGCTCGCTACCTCACGTCTCTCGGATCGTCGCATGGTTGAACTCGCCATCGTCAATGGGACCGTCGTCGTGCCCGGCGAGGAGCCCCGTCTCGCCGAGTTGGCGATCGAAGGGGGACGGGTGAGCGCCATCCATCCCCCCGGTACCGGGATCGTGGCGGACCACCGGGTTGACGCCTCCCGTCTCCACGTCTTCCCCGGAGCGATCGATCCCCACATCCACCTCGGTGGTTATCAACCGCTCGCTTTCGACACCGAACCCGGCACCGGGCTTGCTGCCCTGGGAGGTGTCACCACCCTCATCAACTATTTCAAGGCCACCGGTTCGTACCTGGAGCTGGTGCCCGAGTACATCGCAACCTATGAGGACACCGCCTACGTCGACTCGGCCTTCCACCTTCAGCTCCTCACCGAACCGCACCTCGACGAGCTGGCCGAGACGACACGACGATTCGGGATCACCTCGTACAAGATCAACCTTGCCTGGAAAGGAAGGGAGAAAGCCGTCTTCGACAGCGATCGACCCATCGACAACGGCTGGGTGTGGTCGGTCATGGAAGCGATGCGGGGCATCGATCCCGAGCACATGGTGATCAACGTGCATTGTGAGAACCAGGAGCTCAAGAACGAAGCTCGCCGCCGCATCGAGGCCGAGATGGAGCCCACGTTGCGCTTCTATGAACGGCTGGCTCCCGACTTCAGCGAGACCGACAGCGTCCTTGCCATGATGCTGCTGGCCCGAGTCACCGGGATCTCCACCTACCTGGTGCACCTCAGCGCCCGTCTGACGATGGATGCGCTTGCATTGCCGTGGGCCGACAACCAGTCGCTGTTCGGCGAGACCTGTCCCCACTACCTGATGCACACGGTCGACTCGAACGCCGGGCTGTACGCAACGGTCAGTCCCCCCGTCCGTACCCAGGGAGATCAGGACGCATTGTGGGAGGCGCTGGCCGACGGTCGCCTCGACGCAGTAGGCAGCGACTCCAACCCGATCCTGCGCGACACGAAAATGGGCGACGGCGAGTTCTGGTCGGTCAAACCGGGATTCGAGGGCGTCGGCTTCATCGTGCCGTCGCTCCTCGACGGTGGCTACCACCGCCGCGGCCTGCCCTTGGGGCGTATCGCGCAGATCATGGCGCAGAACCCGGCGAAGATCTTCGGTCTCTACCCACAGAAAGGCACGATTGCCGTAGGTTCCGACGCCGACCTCGTGATCGTCGATCTCGAAGCCGAGCACACGGTGGCGGACGACGCAACGGCGGCTCACTCGGACTTCTCGATCTTCGAGGGGATGACCTTCAACGGCTGGCCGGTGATGACCATCGCACGCGGTGAGATCATCGCGGAGGGCGGGAGATTGGTCGGAACGCCCGGCCGCGGTCGGTACCTGCGGCGCGAGGTCGCGGGACCGGGTGGGGATTGAGCGATGGCCCAGACCGTTGCCGAGAAGATCATCGCCCGGGCGGCGCAACGCGACACCGTCGAACCCGACGAGGTGCTGTGGGTCGACGTCGACATCGCGATGATCCACGACTCGGGTGGCCCCCGCCGCATCTGGCCCATGTTGCAGGAATTCGGATTGGGGGTGCGCGATCCCGACCGGTTGGTGCTCGTATCCGATCACTACGTACCCGCCCAGAACGTCGCCGCAGCAGAGATCTTGGAGACCACCCGCGCCTTCGCCGCTGAGTTCGCATCGAACGATTTCACGAGGCACAGGGGATCGCACACACATTGATGGTGGAGAAGGGCTACCTCCGCCCGGGGATGCTCTACGTCGGTGGGGATTCGCACACCTGCACCGGCGGGTCCTCGGTTGTTTGGCTCTGGGGATGGGAAGCACCGATCTCGTTCGGTGTTGTGGCGACCGGGCGCACCTGGGTGCGGGTCCCCTCCACGATCCGGGTCGAGGTGGACGGCGCGCTGCGGCGGGGCGTGACCGCCAAGGACCTGATCTTGACGATCATCGGTGACCGGGGCATGGCCGGCGGTCTGTACCGCGTCCTCGAGTTCGGGGGGCCCGGCATCGGCGGGTTGGATGTCGAAGAGCGCAGCGTGCTCACCAACATGTGCGCCGAGATCGGAGCGAAGACCGGGATCGTCCCGTCCGATGCGACCACGGTGGCCTACCTCGCCGAACGCGGCATCGACGCTGGAGTCGGACCCGCCTCGGACCCCGACTGCAGCTACCACGACACCTGGCGGTACGACGCATCGCAGGTCGAGCCCGTCGTTGCCCGACCGCACCGGCACGATGACGTCGTCTCGCCCGAGACGTCGCCGACGGCAAAGTGAGCCGTGCCTACATCGGCGCATGCACCGGCGCGAAAGTATGGGGATCTGGCCATGGCGGCTGAGGTGTTGCGCGGGCGTTCGGTCGCGCCCGGTGTGCTCTTACAGGTGGCTCCGGCGTCGCGGGCGGCGATGGCGCAGGCGCTGGACGACGGCACCCTGGCCACACTCGTCGCCGCCGGCGCCCACATCCTGTCCACGGGATGCGGTGCCTGTCCCGGCATCGGGAGCGGGGTGCTCGGTCCGGGGGAGGTGTGTATCTCGACCACAAGCCGCAACGCGCGGGGGCGGATGGGGAGCCCCGATTCGAGGGTCTACCTCGGCTCGCCGTATTCGGTTGCAGCCGCGGCGGTCGCGGGAGAGATCATCGATCCCCGAGAGATGATCGGTGCGTCGAGATGAGCGTGATCGAGGGCAGGGTCTGGAAATTCGGTGACAACATCGACACCGACGCCATCGTGCCCGGAAAATACCTCATCCAGGAGACCTCGGAGATCGCCCGTCACATCATGGACGGAGCCCGTCCCGGGTTCGCCGACCTCGTCCGGCCGGGCGACGTCATCGTGGGCGGCGCCAACTTCGGCACCGGCTCGAGCAGAGACCCAGCAGTCAAAGGGCTTCAGGCCGCCGGAGTTCAGGCGATCGTTGCGGAATCGTTCGCTCGGATCTTCTTCAGGAACTGTATCAACGCAGGATTGGCGCCTGTGGAGTGTGCCGCGGCCGGGAGGATCCAGGAAGGGCAGGTGGGCCAGATCGACCTCCTGGAGGGGAAGGTAACCGTGATCGATACCGGGGAGGTGCTCGAAGCCGTGCCGTTGCCCACGGAGATCGCCGCGATTCTCGATGCGGGGGGATTGGTCGAGTTCATGCGCAAACAGGCGACCCCATCATGAGCGGTACGCCGGCCCAGCTCCGGGCGTTGTTTGGCGGAGATGCCCCCGTCGTCGCCCCGGGGGCATTCAACGCACTGTTCGCGCGGTTGATCGAAGAGGCGGGATTCAGCGCCGTTTACGTGTCCGGTGCCGGCGTGGCCAATGCCCTGCTCGGCCGGCCCGATCTGGGTCTGGTGACGATGAGCGAAATGGCCACGGTCGCCGCGCAGATCTGTGAGGTGGTGGAGGTTCCGGTGATTGCCGACGGTGACACCGGCTACGGGGGAGTGCACAACGTGGCCCGGACAGTCGCGGCTTACGAACGAGCCGGGGTTGCCGCCATCCAGATCGAAGACCAGACATTCCCGAAGCGATGCGGCCACTTCGAAGGCAAGGAAGTCGTCTCGGCAGTCGAGATGGTGGAGCGAGTGGTTGCGGCTCGGCAGGCCCGATCCGAGGAGGATGGGCTCATCATCATCGCCAGGACGGACGCCGCTGCGGTGGAGGGAATCGACGGTGCGATCGGGAGGGCGAGGAGATACGGAGAGGCCGGCGCCGATGTCTTGTTCGTCGAGGCTCCTTCCAGCCGTGCAGAACTCGAGGCGATCGCGGGCGAGCTCGGAGACTGGCCACTGGTGGCCAACATGGTCGAGTACGGGAAGACGCCGCTGCTGACCGCTGCTGAGCTCGGCGACCTCGGCTTCTCGCTCGTCCTGTTCCCCGGCAGCGTCACCCGCACGGTGACGCGGGCCGCTCAGGACATGCTCGGTGAGCTGCGTCGGACCGGAACGACGGTTGGTCTCCTCGAACGGATGGCGACCTTCGACGAAGTGAACCGGGTGGTGGGGCTGCCCGAAGCCGATGCCTGGGAGCGGTCCATCCAGAAGAGCGCGACGGACGGATCCTGATTCGATGCCGAGTCTCGCTCGGGCCTGGTTCGTCATCGTGGTCTTCGGCCTCGTGACATCCCTCGGGGCTGGTTGTTCCTCGAACGGACCCAGCACCACGGCTTTTCAGGGATTCGCCGGGTGTCCCGCCGGCGCCGCCTCAGCCATCGTCTTCCTGCAGCGCAGCCTCGACGCCGTCGGAGAGGCTGAACCTGAAGACCTGGTTGCGTTACTTCCGGACTTCGATGGCGAGGTTCGGGCGATGCTCCTCCGGGCACAAGAGGTCCACTGCACTGAGGAGGGCTTCAACGCCGCGATCACCGTTCGGGTCGACGAGCTCGTCGCAAGCGGTCCCGGTGGCATGCTGCTGATCGAGGTCGTTCGCGAGCGCGGGTTGGGATCACTCGACGAAAACAGAGGAGGACTCATCGAGCTCCCCACCGGCTGAGTTTCGGTCGTCACGCGTCCCGGCGCGATGCCTCCTGTGTCTCACAGAGAACGTAGAAACGGAACTCGGACCGGCCCTGCGGGCTCCGTTCCACCGGGATCGGATGTTCCTCGAACCAGCGGAGGTAGTTCTCGTATGCCTCGCGATCGGCGAAGTGCAGCTCGGCGATCCGCTCGAATGGAGCGATGTCGCTGCCGGTTGAAGTGCCGGCGCTGGTGCTCGTGATGGGACGAAGCACCGTGTTCACGACGACACGATCGAGGTGGGGATTGGCCAGGAGGTCGGGATAGTGCACGTCCCACAACCACCGCTCGTAGTCCTCGACCGACATCCCGTCGACGATGTCGTAGCCGAGGATCGCCTTCACCGCTGGTGTACCCATGATGGTCTCCCGCTGGGGTCGTGCTGGGACAGCGTAGAGGCAGCGCGGCCTCCGAGCCCGACTCGCCCTCAATCGCGTGAGTTCCACAGAGCGGAACGGCGTTGCGTAGACTCCCGGGACCTAATCGTGACGTCTCAACCAAAAGACCGGACCATCGCCGCCGTCGAGCGTGCCGCGGACCTGCTCAATGCTTTCACCGAGCTGGACGGTGCAACCGCAGGTGTCACCGAGCTCGCGGAGAGGCTCGGGCTGTCCAAGGCGGTCGTGCACCGTATCCTCGCCTCCCTCCGAGCCCGAGGGTTCATCGACATCGACGAACGCTCTCGGAGGTATTCACTGGGTCCGGCCTCGCTCGCGCTCGGGCTCACCTACCTGCAACAGATCGATGTCCGCGACGCCGCGAGGTCGGTGCTGCGCGATCTGACCGATCGAACCGACGAGACGGCCACCTTGTCCATCCGTCGCGGTGACATGCGTATGTATGTCGACCAGGTGACACCCGCCCGCGAGGTCAAGATGACGGTGCAGCTCGGCCACCCGTACCCGCTCCACGCGGGGGGATCCTCCAAAGCATTCCTTGCGCACCTACCCGACGGACGCATCGACGAGTACCTCGTGGGCCCCCTGGAGAGGGTCGGCGAGAACACGATCACCGAACCGGCGGAACTGCGTCGAGACCTCGCGGCGATCCGCGAGCGCGGCTACGCCACCTCTTTTGGAGAGCGCCAGGAGGGGGCGGCTTCCGTCGCGGCGCCGGTGTTCGACCATGAGAACGGTGCCGTGGCCGTGATCAGTGTCTGCGGTCCCATCGAGCGATTCCGGGACGAAGTGGATGAGATCGCTCCCGTGCTCCTCGATGCGACGCGGGAGTTGTCGAGACGACTCGGTTGGGATGGCTGACTCCGCTCAACGGTACGGGCGGCGGAGATAGTGACCCCGAGGAGCACCAACGACCATGCCGTTCTCGAGAATCGGAGACCCTCGGAGGAAGGCATGTTTCACCTTGCCGGTGAGCTCGGTGCCCTCCATCGGTGAATAGCCCTGGGTTGATTCGGATTCCGCGGCGCGGACCACCCACTCATGCTCGGGATCGACGAGGGCGATATCGGCGTCGAATCCTGGTGCGATATCCCCCTTGGCGAGCAGTCCGTAACGCCGCGACGGGTTCCAAGACACCAGTTCGGCGATCCGATGTGGTGCCAGGCCTCGTTTCGTGCCCTCGCTGAACACGCCGCCAAGCAGGTATTCGGTTCCGCCGAACCCTGACTTCGCCTGCCACACGTCGTCGGGGTCTGCACCCAGCTTCGTCTCCGGCCGACAACAGGCGTGATCGGAAACGACCCAGTCGATATCACCGGCGAGCACGGCGTCCCACAGTGCTTCGACGTCGTCTCTGGACCGGAGCGGTGGGTTCACCTTGCCGTAGAGACCGTCCGCTGAATCGTGATCGGTGAGGAGATGACCGATCGTGACCTCCGTCTTGAAGTCGATATGTGGGTAGGTCTGCGCTGCAAGCCTCGCCGATTCCAAAGCCGCCGCCGAGGAGAGATGGAGCAGGTTGATGTTGCTGAGCCCGGTGGCATGCGCCAGGTAGGCCGCGATGGCGATGGCAAGGCCCTCTGAGTGAGGCGGACGTGCAGCCGAGTACGCCGCGAGACCGTCGAGCTCGGTGCTCGCCTCGATCATCTCGGTATAGGCAGTCATGATCTCTGCGGTTTCGCAGTGCAGGCTCAGCGAGATGAAGTCGGCGATCTCCGGGAACTTCTCGCGCGCCGCCTGGATCCCTCGCATGACGAACTCGAAGTGGGCGTAGTCGTACCGCTCGCCGGGAGGTGTCATCAGGAACGCGGCCTGGTCGTCGGATTTGCCATGGAGACCATGCCCCCCGTAGAACATGAACACCTTGAAGGAGGTCACGCCGAAGCGTTCGATGATCAGTGGGATCTCATCGATGTGGCCGCGCTGCATCGGAGCGAGGTGGAACGCGTAGTCCACATGAGCTCTGCCCTCGGTGGTTTCGAGGACTTCGGGAAAGAACTCCTCGTACGGTCCGCCCTTGTTCAGGTAGTACTGACCGGTCCGGAAGTAGGTGATGGCCGTTGTCGTGCCACCCTGGGCAGCGGCTCGGCTCTCTGTTGCTGCGTCCTCGGCGAGGGGGTTGTAGATGCCCCAGTGGCAATGGGCGTCGACTGCCCCAGGAAAGGCGAGGAGACCCGTGGCGTCGACGATCGCGTCGGCCGCGGCGGGATCGAGGCCCGGCCCGACCGCGGTCACCTTCCCATCCTTGATCCCGACGTCGAGCCGATCGACCGTGTGGACGTTCGGGCGAACCACATCGCCTCCGTTGATGATCAGGTCAAAGGTCGCCATGTCGCTCCTTGTCGGGCCCCGGCCGATCCTACTCCGGCGATCGGACGCTACACCTGAGCGACTGGGCACAGGCGAACCCAGCCGTGGACATGGAGTTCGTCTCCTGGGTTCAGCTCTCCGACGCACTCAGTGAGCAGTCTGCGGCAGACGTCTATGAGCTGTTGCGGGTCGACACACCCGAGGTGCCCGAGGTCGCTGCCGTGGCCGGGGAAGGAAGAGATGCCGGCGGTGAAGGTGTGATCTTCATCAGCTACAGCCACGAAGACGCCAACGTGTTCGAACGAGCCAAGGCACATCTGAGCGCCCTGACTCTCGGCGAAGCCAATCTCCGGATCTGGTCCGATGTGGACATCGAGGCCGGTGACGATTGGCGGGAGGAGATCAGCACAGCGCTGCATGAGGCGTCGGCCGCGGTCCTCCTTCTGAGCGCGGACTTCATGAACTCGAACTTCATCCGCAACGACGAACTCCCTCATCTGCTTGAAGCTGCTGAGGAAGGGCTTCAGATCTTCTGGGTGAAGGCGGACCACGTCGACGTACCTCCGATCATCGGCCGATACCAGGCGGCTCTTCCTTCCGACGAAGTCCTCGCCGACGATCCGACCAAGCTCGAAGCTCGACTAGCCGCGATGACCGCGACGGTGCGGGCAAGGTTGGCCGCAGCCGACTGACGCCCCGCCGAGGGTTGGGGGGCCGGCAACGTCTGCATCACGGCTTCTCCTGCTTCCTGGAACGCTCGGTCGCAGTCTGATCGTTCCGGCGTTCATCGGTTCGTCGAAGGTTCCCACTCCCATCGCTCGGAGTTCCACTTCGGTGGGAACCGCCTGAGTCCCGTCGAATTGCGATGCCTTGAATCTCGGCAAGGACGGGCGATCTGCAAGGAGTCCGTTTCAGGGCGTTTCGACTCTAGGGTTTAATCCCGTAGTTCATGAGTCGTGCACTATGAAACTAAGGATTATGCTCCAGCCTGACCCGACGCTCCGTGCGCTGCGGCTCCTCGAAACGGATGGAGGGAAGATGCAGGCATCGGCGTTGGCCCTCGAACTCGACTCCACGGCAAGCTATCTGCCACAGGTGCTGGGGACCCTCGTGCGCGTGGATTGGCTCGCGAGCGAACCAGGCCCGGGGGGGAGGGTATCGCCTCGCCGAGCGTCTCAACGACCGATCGCTTCTCGAGCTGATCGAGCTCATCGAAGGTCCGGCGGACGACGGCTCGTGCGTGCTTCGCAAGGGTGAATGTAGCCCGGACGCCCAATGTGCGCCGCCGCCTGGCAGGAGTCCCGAGACGCACTGCTGGCGCGGCTGTCGACAGTTTCGATTTCGCAACACGAACCATGAACCCAAGGAGATGACTCATGAGTGACGGCTTTTGGCACAAGGCCTGGCAGTTCGCCCTGCTGTTCGGTGTGATCGCACTGCTGGCGGCTTCGATCGTCGTTCAGAATGGCTCAATGTCGCGCGCCGATGTACGTGAGATCGTGGCCGAGCACGATCGAGACGGCGCTACGGCCGGCGCGGCCCCGGAGTGGCCGGTCGATCAGAGCGTTCGACCGGACCTGGTTCCGGTCGCGCAACTGGTCAGTGCTCCCGCAGATGAGCGACACGTGTCTATCGCGCCCGAGGTTGCTCCCGCCATCGCCCGTGCCGATCAGCGCACGTGGGAGGTCCATATCGAATCCATCGAGGGAGTCTGCCCGCTCGATCCCGCCAACGGCATCACGACTGAGATGTGGGGATTCCGCATCGCAGGCGAAACCGAGGTCACTTGCGGTTCGCCGGGTCCGGTGCTCAGGGGCCGGGTCGGAGATGTCGTGACCATCTCGCTCACCAATCTCGAAGGCAACACCCATCCGCACAACATCGACTTCCACGCGGCCACCGGCCAGGGCGGCGGTGCTGCCGATCTGACGGCCAACCCCGGCGAGACCGCCACGATTCAGATCAGGCTGCTGTACCCGGGCGCATTCATGTACCACTGCGCGTATGGTGACGTGCCGTCGCACATCGCTCACGGCATGGTCGGCATGTTCATCGTCGACCCCGAGGTGCCCCTGCCGGAGGTGGACTACGAGTGGGCCATCATGCAAAGCGAGTGGTACGTCGGTGAGGTCGGTGACGGCGGCGGTGAGGCCCCCTTCGACGCCGATGCGCTCCTCAACGAAGAGCCACGATTCGTCACGTTCAATGGGCGCACCGATGCGCTCGTCGGCGACAACTCGCTCACCATGAACGTGGGACAGCGGGGCAGGATCTACTTCGTGAATGAGGGCATCAACCTCGACTCCAATTTCCACCCGATCGGATCACACTGGGATCTGGTGTATCCCGAGGCGGCCACCCACCAGGCCAACCGGGCCATCCGCGGCTCACAATCGACGCTGGTGGTGGCAGGGGGCGGAACGGTCGTCGAGATCGATGCGCTTGTTCCGTCTACGGTGATTCTCGTCGATCACGCCCTGGTCAGGACTTTCTACAAGGGCGCCATCGGGACGATCGTGATCAGCGGGGCCGCGAACCCGGAAATCTTCAGCGTGCCGGCAGCCGAGGCAACAACCGATGAGAGTCCCGAAAGTGCGGCGGAGGTGGGCGCCGAGGTGACCATTCCCGTGGGTGCATTTCTGCCCGACAACGCCGACAGTGCGTACGAACCGTTCGATTTGACGGTGGCCGTCGGCACCACGGTGCGGTGGACGAACCTCGACGGGGTCGCGCACACCGTGACGTCGGGCACCTCCGATGGCACGGCGGGATCCCCGGACGGAATCTTCGATTCGGGGTTCTTCGAGGAGGGCGAAACGTTCACGTACACATTCACCGAGGAAGGCACTTTTCCCTACTTCTGCACCCCGCATCCCTGGATGAAAGGAACGGTCACGGTAACCGGCTGATCTGCCTCCCGTTCTTGCGCAGTTCGGTCCTCGTGGCCACGAGGCGGTTCCCTTTCGAGACTTTGCAAGAACCTACTCGGGTGCGATCGGGTCCCTCCGTAGGCGTCGTCGAGGCCGGCGACCACTCTCTCCAATCGCGCCCGGGCATCAGAAGCGACCGGCTTCAGTGCCGAGTTGCCCGAAATCTGGATCATCGTAAGGGGATCCAGGATGGCGACGACGGTTTGCCCCCCGTCGTCGTAGAGGACGACGTTGCACGGCAGGAGGAGCCCGACGTCCGGCTCGGCGTCGAGTGCTTGCGCCGCCAGCTGCGGGTTGCAGGCGCCGAGGATCCGGTAGGGAGCGATCTCGATCTCGAGGTCTTGCGGAGACACCGCCGCCGTCTCGAGAACGCAGGCGGCTCAGTGAGACCGGTTCGCGGTCGCACAGCGGTCGCTCAACTCACGATATATATAACATATGTAGCAACACCGTGCAAGGCCCAGAACGCCGGCAGGAACTGTCACAGAGGAGATCGAGCAGCGTGAGCTTTCGATCCGCCCGATCTAACCCGTGCTCTCACCGGTGGCGGTATCGACGCCGGCCTTCGCGAACAGGTCGAGCAGGAGACCAACCTCGACATCCTGCTCGTGGGGGTGGCGCAAACCGACGTTGAGGCTCACCCGGTAGTGGTTGCGACGGCCGACCCTGTCGTGGGTCAAGTAGCCCGCCTCCTCGAGTTCGGCGACGATGCGCTGGGCGGAGCGTTCGGTGATGCCGATCTTCAGGGCGAGATCGCGGAGGCGGATCTCGGGGTCCTCCGAGATCATGATGAGCACGCGGGCGTGATTCGTGAGAAACGTCCACGGCCGCCGTTCGCTCTCGGTCATCGCTTTCCTTGCCCGACTCGACATACGTTGCGAATGTCATGATACCTCCAACAGTCGTTCGAAGGAAGCTCCCTTGCGGCGGCGCGCGCTAACCGCGCGGAAAAACCACAACCGACGAAGAAGATCGGTCTCGGT
>PVMK01120897.1_pt1 | contig 22711 bp, 22 predicted proteins | sample 1853481 | NCBI WGS metagenome assembly PVMK01 (sample SAMN08533507, study PRJNA380276) | Marine sediment metagenome, whole genome shotgun sequencing project. | reverse complement strand
ATTGGTGATAAGGTTTTATTAATTATTCCTTCTCATCTGGCTTATGGAGAGCAAGGTTCTAGAGGAGTAATTCCGCCTAATACGGATCTCCTATTTGAATTGGAAATTATTGAAGAAGTGAAATAAAATAGGTTAGTTTAAGGTTATATAATTATTGTGATCCTAAACTAACTTAATTTCTCTATAAAAGTCAATAAGTTCTTTTAATGCCTCAAAAGGAGTTAAATCTTGTCTTTCAATTCTATTTAATTGTTTTTTAAGTTCTTTAATCACTTTTTTATTTTTATAAAAATCATCTTGTAAATGTTGATTTAAGCTTTGTAATAGCCAATTTTTATTTTGTTCTTTTCTGTTCTTTTCAAACCATTTATTTGTTTTAGTTATTTTTATAAAAGATTCAATTATATTCCAAATGTTCTCAATACCTATACTTTCTAAAGCACTACAAGTTGTAACTTGGGGCAACCAATTATTTTCTTTTGGAGGATACAGATGTAAAGCCCTTTTAAATTCTAGTTTAGCAAGATTTGCTTTTTCCATATTATCACCATCTGCTTTATTAATAACAATGGTATCGGCCATTTCTATTATACCCCTTTTAATCCCTTGAAGTTCATCACCGGCTCCTGCTATTTTTAATAGTAAAAAGAAATCAACCATAGAATGTACTATGGTTTCTGATTGACCAACACCAACAGTTTCAATTAATATTATATCAAAACCGGCGGCTTCGCATAAAAGGATTGTTTCTTTAGTTTTTTTTGCTACTCCCCCTAAGCAATCACCTGCAGGAGAAGGCCTGATATATGCACTTTTTTGCTTAACCAAATTCTCCATTCTAGTTTTGTCACCTAAAATACTTCCTTTGTTAATTGAACTACTTGGATCAATTGCTAATACAGCAACTTTTTTACCCAAATCAATTAAAAATAATCCCAAGGATTCAATAAAAGTACTTTTACCAACACCCGGTGATCCGGTTATTCCAATTCTAATAGAATTATTAGTATATGGTAATATTGCATGAAGTAATTTGGTCGCCTTAATTTTATCATTCGCTTTTGAACTTTCAATTAAAGTTATTGCCTTACTCAGATAGGGAATATTACCTTTAATGATATTCTTAGTGTAATCAGTCACAGAATTATTCTTATTTGAACTTTTATTGTCTCTTGATTTTTGAATCATTTTATCTTTAATACTTTCCGCGAAAGCGATATTTAATGTAAATTTAAATTAAATATGATAATTGTTGATTTATTTTCAATGAAAATGCAACAGTTAAATAAATATCTCGTATTTGTAATATAAGATTTAATTAAATGAATAAAAACTTACGGCCGCATTTGATAGAAAAATGCATAAATAACGATAGAAAGGCTCAAATGCAACTGTATGATTTGTATTGTAAGGCTATGTTCAATACTGCATATAGTTTTATTAAAGATGATATTATTGCCCAAGATATTATGCAAGAAGCTTTTATTAAGGCTTTTAAGAAAATTGAAACATACAGCGGAGAAGCAACTTTTGGTGCCTGGTTAAAAAGAATTGTAATAAATCAAAGTTTGGATTGGCTTAAAAAGAAAAAAATAGAAACTGTTGAACTAGATGATCAAGTGATTTCATTACATGCCGATGAAAATTTGGAAGTGGAAAGCGATATTAGTTTAAATTTAATCTATCAATGTATTGAACAGTTGCCACTAAAATGTAAAAATGTAGTAAAACTATATTTATTAGAAGGTTATGATCATCAGGAAGTTTCGCAAATATTACAGATATCTGAAATTGCATCAAGATCACAATTATCAAGAGGAAAGAGTAAATTAAAAGAACTTATAAGACACAGCCATTATGAAAGTTGATATTAGGGATAAAATTAAAAATGAAAAAGTGATGAGAGAATTACCAAGTAATCATCGTGAAATGTTTGAACAACATCTGGCAAAAGAATTGCACAAACAACCGAAAAACAAATATTTATTTATGAAAATAGCAGCATCTATAATGATATTGTTGAGTTTAGGAGTTGCTGGATATCAGTTTTTTAATTCCGATGTCTCGAATGAAATTGTACAAACGGAAGATGAATCGAGCAAGAAAATTAATTCGATGGCAGATATTTCTCCAAATTTGAAAAAAGTAGAAGATTTTTATCTGGCAAGGATTAATTATCAGATTTCAAAGATTAAAATAACAGATGAAAACAAAGAATTATTAGAAGTGTATTTATCACAATTAAGTGAATTACAACAAGAGTATGAGGGTTTGATTATTAAATTGAATACTGATGAAATAAGTGATGAAACAATTGAAGCATTAATTGAAAATTTGCAATTGAGATTGTATTTATTGAAACAATTAAAAAAGAAATTAGAAATAATAGATAATTTAATATTATAACAACATGAAAAAAAATAAATTTAATTTGATTTTGACATTATTGCTTGCTGCTACAACAGTTATATATGGTCAAAAACAAACAAAAAGGATAAATGAAAAATTTAAAGTAAATAAGGATGTATTGGTCGAAATCAATGCGAGACAATCCAATGTTACGGTTGAAATATGGAATAAAAATGAAGTTTCGATTTCAGGTACCTGGGAAGTAGAAGGAATGACAAAAGAAGAAGCAGATAAATATTTTGAAGATTGGAATTTTGAAGCATTGGGAAATAAAGATAAAGTTGTTATAAATTCAGGTTCATCCAGTCATTATTATGCACATAGTATTGTTTTTGATGATATGGATTTCGATTTCGATATCGAATCCATCACACATATCGGAGAAATGTTTGATGGAGATTTTTATTCTGATTTACCACCAATGCCACCAATTCCTGAATTAGCTTCTATTTCAGTAGCACCTCCTCTGTCACCGTTACCAGCTTTTCCGGCGCCAGCTATTCACGAGTTGACTGAAATAGACTTTGATTATGAAGCGTATCAAAAAGATAAGGTAGGGTATATGAAAGAATTTGAAAAACGTCAAAAAGCCTGGGAAAAGGAATTTAAAGAGAAGTTTGAACCACAGATGAGAGAATATGAGGAAAAAATCAAGCAATGGGAGAAAGAATATGGACCTCAAATGAAAGCATATGAAGAAAAGATGAAAGAATGGGAGATAGAAGTTGCACCTCAAATTGAAGTGTATGAAATAAGGATAGAAAAGAAAATAAAAAAATTAGAAAAAGAAATGAGTGAAAAATATGCTCAGAAAATGAAAAATAAAGATGTTATTTTATCCAAGAAATTCGATGTAAAAATGAACTTGATCATCAAGGTTCCAAAAGGCGCAATTCTCAAAGTTAATTCACATCATGGTAAAATTGCATTACCCGACAATATAAAAACTATAAATTAGATGTTTAAATTCTCCGTTATTTCATGTAAATAGCGGAGAATTTACTTTAGGTAAACCTTCATCTTTCCCTTCCTTTATTAATAATCAATAGCTGTAAATATTTTGATTTTTTTTATGTAATATTGTTTATGAATAGTTGTTATCTTTGAGGCCATTAATCAAGATTATTCATAATTAATATTTAGAATGCGATCAATTAAAATTTATAACTCCCTATCAAATAAGAAGGATATTTTTGTACCTTTTAAAGAAGGTTATGTGGGCATGTACGTTTGTGGCCCAACGGTATATAGTAATGTACATTTGGGTAATGTCAGAACCTTTATGTCATTTGACATGATATATCGTTATTTTTTACACCTGGGTTACACAGTTAGATATGTTCGTAATATCACTGATGCAGGGCATTTAACAGATGATTCTGAGGAAGATAAAATATCAACTAAAGCTCGTTTGGAAAAATTAGAGCCTATGGAAATTGTTCAAAAATATACTATTGATTTTCACCAAATTTTACAAAAGTTCAATTTTTTACCACCGAGTATTGAACCAACGGCAACAGGTCATATTGTTGAACAAATTAAAGCGATTGAAACCATTTTAGAAAATGGCTTGGCGTATGAAGTGAATGGATCTGTTTATTTTGACGTATTAAAATACAATGAAACTGAATATTACGGAATTCTTTCTAGAAGGAAAATTGAAGATGCTATAGAAAATACCAGAGCCTTAGAAGGTCAATCAGATAAGAAAAATCCTCAAGACTTTGCCCTGTGGAAAAAAGCCGAACCGCAACATATACAACGCTGGGAATCTCCTTGGGGAATTGGATTTCCCGGTTGGCATTTGGAATGTACAGTTATGAGCACTAAATATTTAGGTGAAGAATTTGATATTCATGGTGGTGGAATGGATCTTAAATTTCCCCATCACGAATGTGAAATCGCCCAGGCTCAAGCTTGTAATTCTGTTGCTCCGGTAAAATATTGGATGCATGGTAATATGTTGATAATGAATGGTAAAAAGATGTCAAAATCAACCGGGAATAATATATTGCCTGAAGAAATATTTACTGGTAATAATAAAAATATAAGCAAACCTTTTACAGCTAGCGTGACTCGATTTTTTATGATGCAGGCACATTACAGAAGTATTCTTGATTTTTCGAATGAGGCTTTATTGGCAGCAGAAAAAGGATATAGCAGATTAATGGAAGCAGTAACTTTAATGGAGAAACTGGAATCATCTTCTGTTTCAACTTTTAACGTTGAAAAATGGAAAAAACAGTGTTATGATGCTATGAATGATGATTTTAATACACCTGTATTAATAGCAAATCTTTTCGAAGCTGTTAAAGTTATCAATTTGGTTCATGATGGTAAAACAACTTTAACAATGGAGGATTTAAATATGTTTAAAAGCACTATTACCTCTTTCATTTATGATGTTTTGGGATTAGTGAATGCATCTGAGGAAAATGATAAATCTGATAAATTAGCTGGTGTTGTTGATATTTTGATCCAATTGCGTAATGAGGCAAGAGACAATAAAGATTGGGAATTATCTGATAAAATCCGTAACCAATTGATAACTTTAGGTATTCAATTGAAGGACGGTAAAGATGGCACAACATTTTCTGTAAACTAAATTTTGAAAGCCAAAATTATTGTTCTGGTTAATGTTTAAAAAAATAATCACATATCCTTTTATTTTACTTGTCAAGTTTTATCAGGCGGCAATTTCACCTTATACGCCGTCAAGTTGCCGATATACGCCAACTTGTTCGAATTATACAGTTGAAGCGCTCAACCGATTTGGTTTGATAAAAGGTGGTTGGTTGTCTATTAAGAGAATTTCAAGTTGTCATCCGTGGGGTAGTAGCGGATATGATCCTGTTCCTGAAAAGAAAAACAAAAAATAAATAAATTGCTGCACAATAGCTGATATTATTTACTTTAAATTATATTTACACGTCTAAAAAATAATTGATGATATATTTAAGTATAGATTGGAATCCTAGTATTGAGTTGTTTAAAATAGGATCATTTGCTGTAAGATATTATAGCTTAATGTTTGTGATTGCCTTTATTTTGGGACTCCAGATTATGAAAAAAATCTATAAAAATGAAGATATTCCAATCGAAAAGTTAGATTCTCTTTTTATTTATGCTGTAGTATCCATATTATTAGGAGCAAGGATAGGTCATTTTTTATTTTATGACACACAATTTTTAATTGACCACCCTTTGGAAGTTATTTTACCTGTAAAATTTAATCCATTTCAATTTACTGGTTATCAGGGCTTGGCGAGTCATGGAGCCGCTATAGGAGTTATTGTTGCCATGTACTTTTACAGTAAAAAAGTATTAAAAAAACCTATATTGTGGATTTTAGATAGAGTGGTCATACCTGTGGCAAGTGGAGCCATTTTTGTGAGAATTGGCAATTTAATGAATTCTGAAATTATTGGAAAACCTACCAATTCTGAGTATGGATTTGTTTTTAAACAACTAGGTGAAGATTTTCCCAGACATCCTACCCAATTGTATGAAGCATTTGGTTATTTGATTACCTTTGTAGTTTTATGGTTTGTTTATTGGAAAACAGATAAAAAAGATAAATCAGGTTATATTTTTGGTTTGTTTATGGTTTGTTTATGGACCGTAAGATTAATTGTTGAATTTTTTAAAGAGGCTCAGGTTGCGAACCGTGATACCTGGGATTTAAATACAGGACAATTACTAAGTATTCCTTTGATATTGGTTGGGTTCTATTTCATGTTTAGAAATTCGAAAAAGCGAACATAAAATAATTATTAAAAGATGATACAAGACAAAGGTGTTGTAAAAGTTATACTTCCCTGTCTTTGTCGTACGGTATTTTTTCAAGTAAGTGCTCAATTACTTCCATTCGGGCATCCGTTTTACGATTAGCTTTTATCACTTTAAAAGGTATTCCATTGATTTTCGTATTTACAAACATTTTCTTTTTATAATGGGTATATGAATCCCATAATTCTTGTGCTTCTTCATCAACCTTACTCATTTTCCATTGTTTGAGCGGATCATTTTTTAAATCATCAAAACGTTTTGCTTGTTCTTTTTTAGAAATAGACATATATATTTTCACTAAAATAATGCCAGATTCGGTAAGCATTCTTTCAAAATCGTTTACCTGATTCATAAATATATCATATTCTTTTTCGGTACAAAAACTATTTACGGGTTCTACAACAGCCCTATTATACCAGCTTCGATCAAAGAACACCATTTCTCCAGACTTTGGAAACTGTTTGACATATCTTTGAAAATACCATTGTGATTGCTCTTCTTCTGTTGGTCTGGGTAAGGCAACTATACGATAATGACGAGGATTAATTCGTTCAGTTATTCTTCTAATAGCCCCGCCTTTACCAGCAGAGTCCCTTCCTTCAAAAATTACAATTACCCTTTTATTTTTATCAATAATGCAGGTTTGGAGTTTGACCAATTCAATTTGTAATTTTTTTAATTTTTTTTCATAATCAATATAACGAATTGATTTTTGCAAATTAATGGGTTCATTGCTCAACAGGGAAAGAATTCCTTTTTTAGAGTTTAACTTTTCTATATCTTTTGGTGAAAGTGTATCCATGATTGGTTTTAAACAAGATTATTTGTTAATCATATTTGCGTGATGTTCGATAATAATGCATTATCACATTTGGATCAGGAAGTAAAGAAGTATTTGAATCATCCTTTCCTTCATAGTCAATCTGTGATAAAACATAACGCATACATTCTAATCGAGCTTCATGTTTATTATTTGTTTTAACAATTGTCCACGGACTAAATGATGTATGGGTCTTGCTGAACATTTGTTCTTTATATTTTGAGTATACATCCCATAGCTCCTGACCTTTTTTATCGACAGGGCTAAATTTCCACCTTTTTAACGGATTATCCATTCGTGCATCAAACCTTTTTAACTGCTCTTCTCTTGAAATGGAAAGCCAGAATTTTATAATAATTACTCCATCTTCATATAGCATATGTTCAAATTCTGGCAATTGAACCATAAATTGTTGGTATTGATCTTGTGTGCAAAAGCCCATAACAGGTTCAACAACAGCTCGATTATACCAACTTCTGTCAAAAAAAACAATTTCACCGGGGTTAGGTAAATGTTGAATATACCGAGTGAAATACCATTGGCCCCTTTCAACATTGGTAGGTCTGTTCAAAGCTACCAAACGCATTGATCTGGGGTTCATATGTTCAGTAAAACGCCTGATATTACCACCTTTACCAGCGGCATCTCTTCCTTCAAAAATTATCGCAATTCGTTTTTTATTTTTTTTAACCCATTGTTGCAATTTTACCAATTCAATTTGCAAATACCTTTTTTCTTTTTCATACTGAAGGGTAGATAATACTTTATCTATACTAAAATTATTTTTATCAATTATATCATAAAGGTCATTTTGGGTTTTAACATTTTCAAAATCCTTTTGAGTTAAATTTATTTTTTTTGTCATAAAAAGCTATTCTGTTATACAAGTGCTAGGATTATTTGAAAGATGCAATTTCGCATCTGAAGGAGAAATATATGGAATTCCAAGCCCCATTCCTCTTAAAATAAAAAGTAGCCCTATTATTATTACAAATATAGGAATTGCTTTTTGAATTTTATTTCGAAATGATACTTTTAAAAAATTTCCTAAAAAAATAGCGCCGGTCATCATAGGAATTGTGCCTAAACCAAAAAGGATCATGTATAAAGCACTGTCAAAACTATTACCGGAAGCTATTGAACCAAATACGGCCATATAAACCAATCCACATGGCAAAAAACCATTTAAAAAACCAATTGAAAAAAGGGCCTTATTTGATTTTCTTTGCAGGATTGAACCTAATTTAGATTTGACTTTCCCAACAACCACATATAATGGTTTTGTTAAATTAAAGTTATTTAAAATTTTCGCAGGTAATAATATGGTCAATATCATTAACACTCCAATCAAAATCGATAATCTTTGTTGAAAACCAGCTAGGTATAAACCTTTACCTATTAAACCAAATAAGAAACCAATTAAACTATATGTCAACAATCTACCAAAATGATATAAAAATGATTGCCAAATCATTTTAACTTTGTTGGATCTGTCAACGGGAAGAATAAATGCAATCGGGCCGCACATACCAATGCAATGAAAACTACCTAATAAACCTAATATGAAAGCCGTGTATAAAATGATTAAAAAATTTAATTTAAGATTTTAAAATAGAAAAATAAATGATTAATAAAACCAATTTTCTTTAAACAAATATCCTTCTTCTTCATATTTCCAATCGATTTTAATAATCCATTTACCTAAAATCAATTTACTGTCTGGTATTAAAATAGTATGATTTTTCAATACTATATCCTGTTCAAAATCTAATTTTATATTAGAATATCTTTGAAACGATATTACACCACTAATTTTTTTATAATCTTTATCCTCCGGAAAATGAATTATTATTCCTTTATTTGAATTAGTTAACTTTATATTTTCAGATAACTTTAATGCATTATTTAATTTATCAATATCTTGTTGATAATGCAATTCATCTTTATAATAGTCTTCTGAAACTAATTCATGTGTATATTCCTGTGTTAAAGATCTATATACAAAACTTAAAATAAAGGTCATAAAAAGTACTATTGCAATTACTATGCCTGTGCCCCAATTAAATTTTATCTTCATAATGATTTTTTTGGTTGATAATACTATTCTATTTTAATAGGTGCCGGAAAATTAGTTTTATCCGTTTCAATTAACTCTCCATTGGAATAAATTCCAATTTTTAATTTTTCCTTTGACGAAAGTATATCCTTTTTAGAAATTTTGATAAATAAAGTTCCTTCATGTAAATTATTTTTCTCCAATGATATTTTTCCTTCAATGACTTGAATGTTACCTTTATGCGAAATAAGCTTGATCTTTAGGTCATCATAAAAATTATTTGTTTTATTTATTAATTTATAGGTATAAATATTTCTGATTGTATCACCTTGAGTGGTAAATAATTGTCCCGGTAAACGTAAAATATTTGCTTGAACATCATTTCTCAAAAAAATTAGAGTAATTAAAAATACAAATAATAAGCTCAAAACAACGGTATAACTTAATATACGGATATTGAACGACAATTTTTCTCCTTTTTCAATATCATTTTCAGATGCATACCTGATTAATCCTCTTTCAAAACCTACGTTATCCATTATAGCATCACAGGCATCGATACATGCTGTGCAATTAACACATTCTAATTGAGTACCATTACGTATATCAATTCCGGTAGGGCAAACCTGAACGCATTGGTCACAATCAATACAATCACCTAATTCTTCCGCTGCTCTATCTTCATTTTTACGAAATTTTTGACGTCCTTCACCGCGCTTATGATCGTAGGTTACATTTATTGATTTGTTATCTAAAAGTACGCCTTGTAATCTACCATACGGGCAAACAATAATACATACCTGCTCTCTGAACCAGGCAAAAACAAAATAGAATACACCTGTAAAAACCAGAAGTTTTAGCAAGGTCCCCAGATGTGCTGATGGCCCAGCTGTAATATGTTCAATCAATGTATCACCGCCAATAAAATAGGCTAAGAATGCATTGGAAATAAGAAAAGATATAATAAAAAAAATGGTCCATTTTATTGATTTTTTACCAATTTTTTCAGCATTCCAAGATTGTTTGTCTAATTTGATTTGCTTTGTTCTGTCACCTTCAATAGCATACTCTACTTTACGGAAAACCATTTCCATAAAAATTGTTTGTGGGCAGATCCAACCACAAAAAATCCGGCCAAAAATAACGGTAAAAAGTATAATAAAAACTACCCCTACCAGCATAGAAAGTACTAAAAGATAAAAATCCTGTGGCCAAAATGGTTGACCGAAAATATTAAACTTTCTTTCAAAAACATTAAAAAGCAAAAACTGATTTCCATTGATTTTTACAAAAGGTGCAGCAAATAAGGACGCAATTAGAACCCAACTAACATAAGTACGATAATTTGTTAATTTTCCTTTAGGCTTTTTAGGGTATATTACATTTCGTTTTCCATCGTCTTTAATTGTCCCAATGGTATCTCTGAAGTTATTTTCTTCTGTTATCTCCATAAATTAAATAAATTTGAAAAGGCTATTGTTACCTTACAATAACAAATAGCCTTTTCTACTACTAACTAAAAAAATCAAAAACACAGTAGTTCCACTTAAGGAAAGTATGTAGTGAAAGCTACTGTTTGCTCCATGTAATATCTCCTTCTGCTGCTTTTGGATTAGCAGGAGTTGTACCTTGCAGGGATATTACATAACTTGACACTTGAACACGTTGTTCAGCGTTTAATTGGTTTTTCCATGAAACCATTCCTTTGCCAGGCCGTCCGCCTTCAGAAACAGTATGAAATATTTTTTCAATACCTCCGCCTTGAATCCATTTATCGTCTGTTAGGTTTGGACCTATTCCACCTCCACCATCGGCCATATGACAGACAACACAATAGGTGTCAAATGATTTTTTACCTTCTTCAAGATTTTTCGCGTCAGTTAAAAGTTTTACGTCTGTTCTAAATTTTTCCGGATTGGCTTTTTTATAAGCTTCAACTTCTAGTCGACCTTTTTCAACCTCTGCAGCATATTCTTCCTTTTGGTTGTATTTTTCAGAATTGGTAAATACTTGTACATAATAAAAAATGCCTATTGCGATTGTTATATAAAAACCATATAACCACCATGGAGGTAATACATTGTCTAATTCTTTAATGCCGTCATAATCATGATCGGTCATTATTTCATCTTCTTTTCCTAATTCATTGGCTTTGGTCATCGATTTCATAAATCGTTGCCATCCGCTTAGTTTTTTATTGTCGCTCATAAGAATTATTTTTTAAATCGTTATCTAATGGCAAATTACCTATTTCTTCAACACTTTTTTTTGGCATTTTCAAGACGATTATAAGCATCGTAGTAAAAACGATAAAAAATAAAAGAAGGGATATAATAGGGTATATTTCAACTCCTTCAATAGTATCTAAATGGTGTTTAATATATTTCAGCATAATATTAGTTTTGTGCTGTTTTAGCTTTAATATCGGTTCCTAACCTCTGTAAGTAAGCAATTAACGCTACAATTTCTTTGTCTTTTATATTTGCATCGCCATAGTTTTTTACAAATTCAGGATCTTGCCGTAAGTTATTTTCAATTTTTTTGGCTTGATTTTTCAATAAATAAACCGCTTTGTCTAATTCAAATTGGGTATATGGTACACCTAAAATAACCATAGCGTTTAACTTATTCACTGTATTTGAAATATCAAGATCATTTTGAATTATCCATGGATATTGTGGCATAATCGAACCGGGAGAAGTTAACCTTGGATCAAGCATGTGGTTAAAATGCCAATTATCATTATATTTTCCTCCAATACGATGTACATCCGGTCCGGTTCTTTTAGATCCCCATAAAAATGGATGATCGTATACAAATTCACCGGCTTTCGAATATTCACCATAGCGCTCAACCTCAGATCTAAAAGGGCGAATCATTTGAGAATGACAATTATTACAACCTTCGCGGATGTAAATATCTCTTCCTTCTAACTCGAGTGGAGTATAAGGTTTAACTGCTGTAATTTTTGGTATATTTTCATCGATAACAAGTAATGGTATAATCTCAACAGCACCACCAATTAAAATTGCCACGGTTGTTAATATTGTAAATAAAATTGTTCTCCTTTCTAACCATGAATGCCATCCTTCACCGGTAATTCTTGCGGCAGAAATTTTCTTTAATGGTACTGCTTCTGCCAATTCATCTTCAACGGCCGAACCTGCTTTTGCCGTTTTTATGATATTGTAAGCTAGTAATAGAAATCCTATAAAATAAAGTGTTCCACCAAATGCCCGCATAGCATACATGGGCATTATTTGTGTTACTGTTTCCAGGAAATTTCCATAAACCAAAGTACCATCAGGATTAAATTGTTTCCACATAGAAGCTTGCGTAAATCCTGCAACATAAAGTGGCAAGGTATAAAATAATATACCTAAAGTTCCTACCCAGAAATGGGTATTAGCTAATTTTTTAGAATATAGATCTGTCTTCCATAATTTTGTTGCCAACCAATATATCATTCCCGCAAGGAAGAAACCATTCCATGCTAAAGTACCAATATGTACATGTCCAATAATCCAATCGGTATAATGACCGATGGCATTTAAGTTTTTAAAGGATAACATGGGCCCCTCAAAAGTTGTCATACCATAACCTGTTATAGCAACAACGAAGAATTTTAAAACTGGATTTTCTCTAACTTTATCCCAGGCACCTCGTAAGGTTAGTAAACCATTGATCATTCCACCCCAAGATGGGAAAATAAGCATGATAGAAAATACCGTACCTAAATTTTGCGCCCATTCGGGTAAGGCAGTGTACAATAAATGATGTGGTCCAGCCCAGATGTATATAAATATTAACGACCAGAAATGTATTATTGATAAACGATAAGAATATACCGGACGATTAGCTACTTTTGGAACAAAATAATACATCAAACCTAAAATAGGGGTAGTTAAGAAAAATGCAACAGCATTATGACCGTACCACCATTGCACCAAGGCATCTTGAACTCCAGCGTATATAGAATAGCTTTTAAAAGCAGAAACCGGGATTTCTAAATTATTAAAAATATGTAATACGGCTATCGTTACAAAAGTTGCTAAATAAAACCAAATAGCCACATAAATATGACGTTGACGCCTTTTTATAATAGTACCAATCATGTTAATACCCATTATAACCCATATTAAAGTAATTGCAATGTCAATTGGCCATTCCAGTTCGGCATATTCTTTTGATGAAGTTAGACCTAAGGGTAAAGTAATCGCTGCGGCGACAATAATTAATTGCCATCCCCAAAAATGAACTTTACTTAGTGTATCATTAAACATTCGTGTTTTTAGTAATCGTTGCAAGGAATAATACATACCCGCAAAAAAACCATTCCCAACAAAAGCAAAAATTACAGCATTTGTATGCAAAGGTCTTAATCGACCAAAACTTAGCCATGAAATATTGCCCAAGTAACTTGGAAATATAAATAGAAACGCCACTAATACACCTACAAGCATTCCTACAATACCCCACACAATCGTAGCCGTTAAAAACAGCTTTACAATTTTGTTGTCATAATAAAATTGTTCTTTTTCCATTTGAAAGTTTGGTTAGTAATTAAGATTTATTGATTTTATTTTCAGATGTGTTATCTTTCACAAGCTCATCATCAAAAAGCATACGAACAGATGGTGTGTATAGATCATCATATTGTCCTGTTTTTACAGATCTTATAAACAGCACAAAAAATATAATTGCTATAAAAAGACTGGCAATGATTAACATGAAAATAATATTCACTTTTGATTTTTTTAGTTTGAACAAAAATAAGAAAATGTTAAGATTTTCAAACATGATATTTGTCATGTTTTGTAAAATTCTGTTAACATTTCATTAACAATTGCTAATATAATAATTTTTTTGCTAGGACGTTGGTGCTAATTGTAACAAAAAGAACTACAGATATTGAACTAATTGGCATTAGTATGGCTGCAACTATTGGCGATAAATTACCTGTGACAGCAAATAACATTCCTATGATATTATAAAGGAATGATATAATAAAACTAATTTTAATTATGGTAATAGTTTTACTTGACATATTAATAAATACAGGTAATTTACTAAAATTGGCAGCATCCAAAATACCATCACATGCAGGTGAAAAAACATTGATGTTTTCTGAGATAGCTATACCAACATTACTTTGTGCTAAAGCACCGGCATCGTTTAACCCATCACCAAGCATCATAATGGCTTTATTATTATTTTGTAGTTCTTGAATAAAATTTAGTTTATGTTCAGGTTTTTGATTAAATAATAATTGAGAACTTTCAGGTAAAATAGATTCTAAATGTTTCTTTTCACCTTCATTATCACCGGATAAGATTGCAATATTGAAATTCGGTTTCAGTTGTTCAAAAACTTTGTTTAAACCCTTTCGATAAGAATTTTGAAAAACAAATCTCCCTTTAATTTCGTTATTGATTTTTACAAAAATATTTGTCTGATATAACTTATTATCTTCTATTTCTACAAAATTTGAAGAACCCAACTTAATATCGAAACTATTTACCTTTCCTTTGATTCCTTTACCCAGAATTTCTTTGAATCCTGTAACATCATTATTGTCGTTTGCATCAAGGAAGTCATAAATCATACGGCTTAATGGGTGGTTCGATGATCTAAGTATGGATTTAATACCACTTAGTTCAGTAGGCGATATAGATTTACCAATATACTGAATTTTCGAACTGTCATTAGTCGTGATTGTACCTGTTTTATCAAAAACTAAAGTATCTATTTTCGATATAGCTTCAATTACATTAGTATTTTTTAAGTAAAATTTTTCTTTACCAAATATTCGAATCATATTTCCCAAAGCAAACGGTGCAGAAAGTGCTAAGGCACAAGGGCATGCTATAATTAAAATAGCCGAAACTACTTGAAATGCCATATTTTTATCGGTAAAATACCAATAAATTCCTGCTGAAAAAGCAATCACCAATATAATTATTGTAAAATGTTTGCTTATTGAATCGGTTAATGATTTTATGTTTTTAGTCTTACTTTTCTCAAATACATCGTTACTCCAAAGCTGTGTTAAATAACTTTGTGCAACCGTTTGCAAAACTTCCATTTCAATAGCACCACTTGTTTGTTTACCACCGGCAAATATTTTATCACCAGAAATTTTTGTGACAGGAATAGATTCACCTGTTACAAAGCTGTAATCAATTAATGCGTTGCCATTTAATAAAATGCCATCAACAGGAATAATTTCATCATTTCTGATTAACAATCTATCTCCTTTATTAATATTATGTACAGCAATATTGTCCTTGGTCTTGTTTTTATTAATTTTTGTAACCGCAATTGGAAAGTAAGATTTATAATCCCGTTCAAAAGATAAAAAATTATAAGTTCTTTGTTGAAACACTTTTCCGAGTAATAGAAAAAATATTAATCCGGTTAAACTATCAAAATACCCTTGTCCGGTTTGAGATATTATCTCATAAGTACTTCTTATAAACAATACTAATATTCCTAAAGATATTGGTACATCAATATTTAAAATATTGTGTTTTAGTCCTTTGTAGGCAGAAATAAAATAATCCTTTGCCGAATAAGTTACTGAGGGTATTGTTAAGGTAAACATAAGTCCTCTAAAAAAAGGTTTGAACTTGTTTAACCAATATTCGTCCATTTGGAAATATTCCGGAAATGATAATAGCATAACATTTCCAAAAGCAAACCCTGCGATAGCCACCTGGTAAATTAATTTTCTATTAACTTTTTTATTTGAAGGTTCTGCATCAACAAGACTTATATGAGGTTCATAACCAATTGAAGAAATTAATTCAACAACTTCTTTAAGGGTTATTTGTGAATTTTTAAATGTTATTCTAACTTCTTTTTTTGGAAAATTAACCAAGGCAGTTTTTACACCTTGATTTAATTTATTTAAATTCTCAAGAATCCAGATACATGAACTACAATGAATATTTGGTATATAAAAATTAATTATTAAAGTATCGTTATCGTTGAATTCAATTAATTTATTTGCAATTTCTTCATTGTCCAAATAATTGTATTTTCCTTTTATTTCCTTTGGAATATTACCCGGTGAATTTTCCAGGTCATAGTAGCAATTGAGCTCATTTTGATTTAATATTTCATAAACCGTTTTACATCCATTGCAGCAAAATGATTTATCATCGAAGTTAATCTTATCATTATTACAATCTGTACCACAGTGGTAACAATTTTCTTTAGACATAAATCAATAATAATATGGGAGCAAATTTCTTATAAATAAATTAGATAAAAAAATGAATGCTATCATAATTTAATTAAATTTGCAGCAACTAAATTAGTCTATATGAGATCCCAATGTGATAAATGCGTTATCAGAGATTTAAATTCCTTACATTCAGCAACTTCAGAAGAACTTGATAGTATTGCAAGGAAAAAAACCACATTGCAAATTAGTAGGGGGGAAGTTATTTTTAGTGAAGGAGCGTCATTAAAGGGTGTTTATTGTTTGCGTAATGGTAAATGTAAATTAACTAAATTGGCACCAAATGGAAAAGAGCAAATCGTAAGGTTTATTAGTAAAGGAGAACTAGTGGGGCATAGATCAATTATAAGTAACACTGTTGCTCATCTTACAGTGACAGCTTTAGAAGATATGGATGTTTGTTTTATACCAAAAAACGAAATAATTGATTTGTTCAAGAAGAATTCAGATTTTTCTATGGAAATTACCAGGTCATTGGCTGAAGATTTGGATGATGCAAATTCGTCGATAGCAAATATGGCTCAAAAAAATGTTAGGGAAAGGCTGGCGGAGTCACTTTTATTTTTTGAAAAGATATTTGGTGTTGATATCGAAGGTTTTATTTCAGTTACACTTACCAGAGAAGAAATAGCAAATGCTATTGGTACGGCAACAGAATCAACCATTAGATTGCTTTCTGAATTTAAAAAAGAAGGATATATTACCTTATCAGGAAAAAAAATCAGATTAGAAAATAAAGTTAAGTTACAGCATTTAACTGAGGGGTATTAAAAGTAAGAAGAAAAAAGAAATTAATTTGAAGTAAAAATAAGGCCATTTTGATCAATCAAAATGGCCTTATTTTTTTAAATAATTTTATAGATTAATTAACTTTAAATTCTTTCAAAGTTTTTTTGATAATTTCTAAGCAATCCATCAATTGACTTTCAGTCATTACAAGTGGTGGTGCAAATCTTATTATATTTCCATGTGTTGGTTTTGCCAATAATCCGTTATCACTTAATTTAATACAAATATCCCAGGCCGTTGAACTTTCTTCACTGTCATTTATAAGAATGGCATTCAGTAAACCTTTGCCTCTAACTGATTTCACTAAATCATTATTATTTGCAAAATCTTTTAATTCTGCACGGAAAATTTCACCAAGCTTTTCAGCGTTCTCTGCCAAATTTTCATCTTCAATAACTTTTAAAGCTGCTATTGCAACTGCTGCAGCCAAGGGGTTTCCTCCAAAAGTAGAACCGTGCTGACCCGGTTTTATAACTTCCATTATATTATCATTTGCCAAAACTGCTGATACCGGGTATACACCTCCTGAAAGTGCTTTTCCTAATATTAAAATATCAGGAATGACATTTTCATGATTTACCGCTAGTAATTTACCTGTTCTTGCTATACCAGTCTGAACTTCATCAGCTATGAATAACACATTATTTTTTTCACAGATCTCTTTAGCTTTTGATAAATATCCTTCATGTGGCACATAAACACCTGCTTCTCCCTGAATAGGCTCTACTAAAAAGCCAGCAATATTTTCTGTATTTTTAATAGTAGTTTCCAATGCATTTATATCATCATATGGTATTTTTATAAAGCCAGGTGTGTAGGGCCCAAAATTTTTGCGTGCTTCTTCATCATTCGAAAATGATATGATGGTTGTTGTTCTACCATGAAAATTATTCTCACATACTATTATTTGCGCCTTTTCTTCAGGTATTCCTTTCTTTTCATAGGCATATTTACGGCATAATTTAATGGCAGTTTCCACAGCTTCAGCCCCTGTATTCATTGGCAGTACTTTCTCAAAACCAAAATAATTTGTTATAAATTTTTCATATTTACCTAATTTATCATTGTAAAAAGCTCGAGAAGTAAGGGTTAAAACCTCAGCTTGTTCTTTTAATGAATTGATAATTTTAGGATGGCAATGACCTTGATTAACAGCAGAGTATGCAGAAAGGAAATCATAATATCGTTTACCTTCAACATCCCAGACATAAACTCCTTTACCTTTGTTTAAAACAACAGGAAGCGGATGGTAGTTGTGTGCTCCATATTTGTTTTCAAGCGAAATAGAATGACCAGATGAATTTTTATTTTTTACTAACATAGAAAAATGAATTTAACACCATTTGTAAATTTATATTAAACAATTAAAATGATATATTTATAAATACACAATTCCTTCTTTTGGAGAGAAATCATCCGTGGGATTGCAAAATTATTAAATTATATTAAGAAATAAAATACTTTAACAAAAATCATAAAATTTATAAAAATAATATAAATTAGCAATTAAGAATTTTACATATTTATAATTTTGAACTATTTAGCCCATATTATACTCTCCGGTGATAATGATTTTGTTAAAATTGGCAACTTTATAGCAGATAGTATAAAAGGAAAAAAATATAAAACCTATCCTAAAGAAATACAAAAGGGCATATTACTACATCGGCAAATTGATTGGTTTACTGATAATAATGATATTGTAAAAAAAAGTAAAAGGCGATTAAATATTAGATATGGACATTATAAAGGTGTAATTATTGATATTTTATATGATCATTTTTTAGCCAAAAATTGGAATTCTTATTCTGGTATAAGCTTGATTGAATTCACACATGATTTTTATCAAATTTTAAAAGAAAATTTTGATATTCTACCCGAAAAAGTTCAGTATGTAACTCCATTTATGATACAAAATGATTGGCTAACAAATTATGCAAAATTGGAAGGTATAGAAGAGGTGTTAATTGGGATGAATAAGAGAACACAGGGGAAATCACAAATGCATTTGGCCATAAATGATCTTAAGGAGCATTATGATGACTTTAATCAAGATTTTACAATTTTTTTTAAAATTTTGCGTAACTTTTCCGCGATAAAACTTCAAGAAATAAATAAAATAGTTTAATTTGAAAATGAAAAAATTACTCTTCCTGATTTTACTGGCATTGTGCGTAGTAAACTGTAAAGAACAAACAACCTCAAAATTTGTTGAAACTGGATTAATTGCAGATAATGCTATGGTAGTAAGTGCCAGACATGAAGCTTCTGTAATTGGAATTTCTATTTTAAAAAAAGGTGGCAATGCCTTTGATGCAATGATCGCTACGGATCTGGCATTGGTTGTTTCTTATCCATTTGCCGGGAATATTGGTGGAGGCGGTTTTACTGTTTACAGGACTAAGGAAGGAAAAGTTGGATCTTTTGATTATCGTGAAAAAGCGCCTTTAGCTGCTACGCGCAACATGTATTTAGACGAAAATGGTAAGGTCATTCCAAAAAAAAGCACTTTAGGTGCAATGGCGGTAGGGGTACCCGGAACAATAGCCGGATTGTTTAAAATTCATGAAAAGTATGGAACTTTACCTTTTGAAGAATTGATTCAACCCTCAATTGATTTGGCTAAAAATGGAGTAGTTGTAACCAAAAGACAGGCAAGTCGTATTAACAAGTATCGCCAGTATTTTGAAGAAGCCAATCAAAGAACTATTTTTTTAGATAAAGATTGGAAAGAGGGAGATACGATAAAATATCCTAAACTAGCGAATACTTTTGAGAGAATAAGGGATAATGGTAGGGATGAATTCTATAAGGGTGAAACGGCTGATATTTTAGTAAATTATGTTCGGAAATTGGGAGGAATTATTACTAAGGAAGACCTTGCAATATATGAAGCCAAAGAAAGGGAACCGATAGTTTTTGAATATAAAAATGCTCGAATTATTTCTATGCCCCCTCCATCAAGTGGTGGAATTTGTATAGCACAAATCTTAAAAAGTATTGAGCCATTTAATATTGGACAATACGGACATAATTCAGAAAGGTATATTCAATTGATTACGGAAGCAGAAAGAAGGGTATATGCAGATAGAGCTTATTTTTTAGGAGATCCTGATTTTAATGATATACCGTTAGATACCTTAGATTCTAATGAATATAATAAAATGAGAATGCAATCTTTTTCCTGGGAAAAAGCAACAAGCTCATCGGATGTTTCGCGTGGTAATATTGAAATTATTGAAAGTGATCAAACAACACATTATTCAATAATTGATCAATTTGGAAATGCAATTGCTGTAACTAATACCTTAAACGGAGCATTTGGTTCGAAAGTTTATATTGAAGAAGGCGGATTTTTTCTGAATAACGAAATGGATGATCTGAGTGCTAAGCCTGGCGAACCAAATATGTTCGGTTTAATCGGTGCTGAAGCTAATGCAATAGAACCTCAAAAAAGAATGTTAAGCTCTATGACACCAACGATTGTTGAGCAAAATGGTAAATTAAAAATGGTTTTGGGATCACCTGGAGGATCTACCATTATAACTTCTGTTTTACAAAATATTTTGAATGTTATTGAATATGATATGGGCATGCAAGAATCGGTTTCCCAATCAAGGTTTCACCACCAGTGGCTGCCAGATATTATATTATTTGAAAAAAGTTTTGATACGATTCACTTTGCAGGTTTAAGAAATAAAGGTTATAATATCAATCAAGGTGAATCAAAAATATTGGGAAAAGTAGATGCTATTCTGGTTTTACAAGATGGTAGATTAGAAGGTGGTGCTGATCCAAGAGGAGACGATAAAGCAGTTGGGTATTAATATATATAATCAATGATGAAAAAGAAAGGTAATCATACTATTTGTGTACATTGGGGTGAAATTAACGATACACAATTTGGCGGAGCGATTTCCCCAATTTTCATGTCGAATTCTTACCCTTTTCTGGAAACTGACATTAAGAGATATCCCAGATATTTTAATACGCCGAATCAAGAAGTTATTGCGAATAAAATCGCTGCTTTGGAAAATGCTGAAGCAGGTCTTGCTTTTTCCTCGGGTATGGCGGCTATAAGTACTTCTTTATTTGCTTTTTTGAAAAAAGGAGATCATGTTGTTTTTCAAAATGAAATTTATGGAGGAGTATATAATTTAATAAAAGAAGAATTTAAAAATTTCGGTATTGATTATTCATTTACAGAAGGAGTTAAGAAAAGAGATTTTGAAAAATTAGTAAATAAAAAAACCAAAGTAATTTATATTGAAACACCATCCAACCCTTTATTGACAATAACTGATATAAAAGCAATAGGGGCATTAGGGAAAATGCATAATATTGTAACTATGATTGATAATACTTTTGCATCACCCATCAATCAGACACCTTTAGATTTAGGAATTGATATTAGCATACATAGTGCCACAAAATATTTAGGTGGTCATAGCGATATTTTAGCAGGAGCTGTCGCAGGAAGCAAAGAACATATTGATAAAATTTTTAAAAAGGGGAGAAATTTTGGTGGAAATATTAGCGATTTCATGTGTTATTTATTGGAAAGAAGTATTAAGACCTTAGGTGTAAGAGTTGAAAAACATAATTTGAATGCACAAGCTGTAGCCGAATTTTTAAACGATCATGCAGCTGTTGACAAAGTTTATTATCCAGGTTTAAAAAGTCATCCCGATCATAATATTGCTAAGGATCAAATGGATGGATTTGGAGGAATGCTTTCCTTTGAATTAAATAAAAAGTATGATGCTGTAAAATTTCAAAAATCTTTAAAGATCATTAAACCTTCAATGAGTTTAGGTGGAGTAGAATCCACAATTTTATTACCTTGTTTAACTTCACATGCCTTACTTAAGCCGGAAGAAAGATTAAAACTGGGAATTAGTGATAATTTATTACGATTATCAGTTGGGATTGAAAATGTTGGAGATATTATTTATGATTTGAAAATAGCTTTAGATAAATAAAATGATAAAATTAGATATTTTAGCAATAGGGGCACACCCTGATGATGTTGAATTGGGCTGTGGGGCAACTATAGCCAAAGAGATTTCTTTAGGAAAGAAAGTGGGTATATTAGATCTTACCAGAGGTGAATTAGGAACTCGTGGTTCGGCTGAAATTAGAGATAAAGAAGCAGCAAAAGCGGCCAATATATTAGGAGTTACCCTAAGAGAGAATTTGATCTTTGCCGATGGCTTTTTTGTAAATGATATTAAGCATCAGCTTGAAGTTGTTAAAATGATAAGAAAATACCGGCCTGAAATAGTTTTATGCAATGCTGTTAACGATAGACATATAGATCATGCTAAAGGAGCCAAATTAGTATCTGATGCTTGTTTTTTATCAGGTTTGCGAAAAATTGAAACCATTTTTGGATCGGAAAAACAAAGTGCCTGGAGGCCCAAACATGTTTACCATTATATCCAATGGAAAAATTTAGAGCCGGACTTTGTTGTTGATGTTTCAGGTTTTCTTGAAAAGAAAATTGAAGCAGTTAGAGCATATGACTCCCAGTTTTACGACCCAAAAAGTAAAGAGCCTTCATCTCCAATTTCAAGTAAAAATTTCTTCGACAGTATTGATT
>PVMK01141413.1_pt1 | contig 22713 bp, 21 predicted proteins | sample 1853481 | NCBI WGS metagenome assembly PVMK01 (sample SAMN08533507, study PRJNA380276) | Marine sediment metagenome, whole genome shotgun sequencing project. | reverse complement strand
AGCGGTAACTTGAAACTTGATATTTCAACTCAGATACGGGATACTGATATTTTATTTGAGCGTAAACGCTCAAATAAAGGTTAATTGTTATTGGTTAGTTAATGGTTATTAGTAATTGGAAGATTCCCTTATTTTGACATCTCATAAATGATTCATCTTAAAAAGATATCATTCCTTTTACACTATTAACAAATAACGGGTAACGAATAACTTTTGGGTGATTTTCACTCAAGTTGGGAAATCGCTTTATCAGCAATGTAATTTTATAATTACGAGCAATAGAAACGCTGGAGGTAAACACATTTGAATCCGTTTTATAAAAATTTGGCTTTATGGCTGGTCATCACTCTGATGATGGTCATGCTTTACAATCTTTTCAGTCAGCAGCATATGGCGGAAACCAGTATCAGCTATACAGAGTTTCTGGACATGGTCGAAAGCGAGCGTGTGGCCGAGGTGGTGATCCAGGGTCCGGAGTTGTTTATCACGGATATCAATCGCAACCGTTTCAAGATATATTCTCCCCAGGACAGCGACCTCATCAATACGCTGCGGAAAAAAAATGTTACCATCAGCGCCAAACCTCCGGCGGAGAATCCATGGTATATGTCTGTGCTGGTCTCGTGGTTTCCGATGCTGATTCTGATCGGCGTCTGGATTTTCTTCATGCGTCAGATGCAGGCCGGCGGCGGCAAGGCGCTTTCTTCGGCAAAAGCCGGGCACGCCTGGCGTCGGATCAATCCGAAAAAGTGACCTTCGATGATGTGGCCGGCATCGATGAGGCCAAAGAAGAACTGGGAGAAATTGTCGATTTTTTAAGAGATCCTAAAAAGTTCACCCGCCTGGGCGGGCGAATCCCCAAAGGGGTCCTTTTGATGGGCCCTCCGGGTACCGGGAAAACGCTTTTGGGACGCGCGATTGCCGGTGAAGCCGACGTGCCTTTTTTCAGCATCAGCGGCTCCGATTTTGTAGAGATGTTTGTGGGTGTCGGAGCGTCGCGGGTGCGGGATCTATTTGTCCAGGGCAAGAAAAATGCCCCCTGCATTATTTTCATCGATGAAATCGATGCCGTCGGCAGGCATCGGGGTGCCGGCCTGGGCGGCGGACACGACGAACGCGAGCAGACCTTGAACCAGCTTCTGGTTGAAATGGACGGGTTCGAATCCAACGAGGGTGTTATTTTGATATCCGCGACCAACCGGCCCGATGTGCTCGACCCGGCCCTGCTGCGTCCCGGGCGGTTTGACCGGCAGGTGGTGGTTTCCATGCCGGATATCAAAGGGCGTGAAATGATCCTCAAGGTTCACATGAAAAAAACACCGGTTGGCTCCGATGTTAATTCGCTGATTCTGGCCAAAGGTACGCCCGGATTTTCCGGTGCCGATCTTGAAAATCTCGTTAATGAGGCCGCCTTGCTGGCTGCCAAACGGGACAAAGAAAAAGTTGAGATGGAAGATTTTGAAGATTCAAAAGACAAAATCTGTATGGGGCTGGAGCGAAAATCGAAAGTCATCAAGGAAGAAGACCGTAAAGTGACGGCTTATCATGAAGGCGGGCATGCGCTGGTCGCCCGGTTCTTACCCGAAACCGATGCGGTGAACAAGATAACCATCGTGCCCCGGGGGCACGCTGCCGGTGTGACCTGGTTTTTACCCGAAGAGCGCGATTTCAAATTCAAGGACCAGCTCGAAAGCGAACTGTCGGTTGCCTTCGGCGGGCGTGCGGCCGAACAAATTATATTCCATCGGATCAGCACCGGTGCCGCCAATGATATCAAGCAGGCCACCAACCTGGCCCAGACAATGGTACGGGCCTGGGGCATGAGCGACAAGCTGGGTCCGCTGTCCTATGCCAAGGGCGAAGAGCAGATTTTTCTGGGTCGGGAAATTGCCCAGCACCGGGACTACTCTGAAGCGACGGCCAAATTGATCGACGAAGAAATTAACAAACTGATCAAAGAGGCCTATCAACGCGCAGAGGCTGTGCTCAAGGAAAATATAGATATTCTGCACAAACTCGCGGAATTGCTGCTGGAACGAGAAACTGTTCAGGGTAAAGAGCTGGATGAGTTGATCACAGAATTAAGGCCCGGAATCAAGCTTCCCTCAAAAAGCCTTGAGGATCTTGAGCCGGAGGCCCAGGCAGCTTCCGAACGACGTAGTTACTCCACCCTGGAAAATAGCCATAACAGGGTTGGGTAGCATAAATTTGTTTTTTGAAAATTGAAGAAAATATTTAGAAGTTGATCCGGGCGGATTAATTAATTAATCCGCCGGACCTTCGATCTAACAACTTTCTTCAGTTTTCAAAGAACAATTTGCAACCCAAAATGTGCTATTTTTCAGGGCGGAGTAATTAGATCATGCCGCGCAAAACATATCACCTTTCATGGTCAGGCTATAATCTGGAGCTCGGACGGCAAACCTGTATTATGGGGGTCGTAAATGTAACCCCCGACTCATTTTCGGACGGCGGAAAATTTTACAATACCGATGGTGCCATCGCCCAGGGTGAAAAACTGGCAGCCGAAGGGGCCGATATTATTGATATCGGCGGCGAATCGACCCGGCCGTTTTCTGACCCTGTCTCAGTTGAAGAAGAAATTCGCCGGGTTGTACCGGTGATCGATAAGCTTGCTCGACGGGTGTCGGTCCCGATTTCCATCGATACCACCAAAGCAGATGTTGCCCGGCGGGCGCTTGATGCCGGCGCCGCCATCATCAATGATGTGACCGCCTTGCGCTTTGACCCCGGTCTGGCCGCCCTGGCCGTTGAATTTGACACCCCGCTGATTCTCATGCATATGCTGGGAGAGCCCAAATCCATGCAGGTAGCCCCCAGTTATGCCAATCTGATCGAAGACATCCGCAGTTTTCTGGCAGATGCCGTTGAACGGGCAGAGGACCTGGGCGTTCCCCGCTCAAAAATTTTCGTGGATCCCGGAATCGGATTCGGCAAAACGGTGGCACATAATCTATTGCTGATCAAACATGTTCAAGCCTTTGCATCCCTGGATACGCCGATTCTCATCGGAGCCTCTCGCAAAGCTTTTATCCGCAAAATCCTCAAGCAAGCGCATGAAGAAGACATCCGGCCGGATCTGCCTATCGTGGAGACCGGCAGCCAGGCCGCCGTATCGGCCGCTGTCTTAAACGGTGCTCACATCGTGCGGGTTCACGATGTCGCCAATACCCTTGCCACAGTCAAAATTCTGGATGCCATGATGCAGGCCCAAGAAAACTAACCTCCCAATTGCCTTATCTAATTAATTTGCAGGGTCTTCTCCAGACTTTGTTGATATAAAAATATGATGGTTGCAAAATAGTTCAGATTTTCTTATTAATTATGCAATTGGAAAACTCGAGCACCATGGCATGGCGTATCTATTTTGGGCAATGAACTTTTCGAAACAGAGGAGCTAACCGATGACAAAAATGGATAAAAAAGCTGATCTGGCCGGTCCGGGAGTGAGCACCTATGAAGAAGTGGCGAAAATTTTACCTGCTGATTACAAATCACTACAGCAGCCTATGGAGCGTATGCAAGCCGTGTTTGAAATCAAGCGTTATATTGAAGACAACCTCTGCCGGGAACTCAATCTCCAAATGGTCCAGGTACCGCTGATTGTGGACAGCGACAGCGGAGTCAATGATTTCCTTGACCGTGACGGTTCACGGACGCCAATTGAATTTCCATGCGGATTGGGATTGGAAAAACCCATTTCAGCCCAAGTTGTGCAGGCCGCCACGAAATGGAAACGCATGGCTTTAAAACAGTTTGAATGCAAGGTCGGTGAAGGCATATGCACAGATATGAAAGCCGTGCGAAAGGATTATTTCCTCGATCACGACCATTCCGCTTATGTGGACCAGTGGGATTGGGAGCGGGTAATTACTTCAGAAGACCGCAATTTGGATTTTTTGAAGGATATCGTCACCCGGATTTGGAAAGTAATCTATGGCGCGGGCCAGCACGTCCGGGAACTTTTCCCGGCCCTGCAAACCGACACGTATCCCGATTTTCCCGAGGAGTTACAATTTTTCCATGCCGAGGAAATCCTTGATCGCTATCCGGATCTGCCGCGCAAACAACGTGAAACCACCATGCTGCAGGAGGTCGCACCGGCCCTTTTTATCATCGGGATAGGCTGGGTGCTCAAAGACGGCTATCCCCATGAGATGCGTGCGGCTGACTACGATGACTGGGGAACTGAAACCATCACCAAAAACGGAGAAACCCTGCACGGATTAAACGGCGATATATTAGTCTGGAATCCGGTAACCCGGCGCCGCCATGAACTCACTTCTATGGGCATCCGCGTAACCAAGGACTCATTGAAACTTCAGCTAAAAATAGCGGGGCAAGAGGATTTTCTCAACCTGCCCTACCATCAGGCGATTCTCAATGACCAGATCCCCTTATCCATCGGTGGGGGTATTGGCCAATCCAGAACTTATATGTATTTGCTGCGCACCGCCCACATCGGTGAAGTGAGTGTCACTGTCTGGCCGAAGCAGCTTAAAGAGATCTGTGGTCCCAAAAACATTCATGTTCTTGAGTAAACCAGACTCACCACCCGCTGCGAATCTGGATAGGGGGTTAACGACGACCGGTTTCTTTGTAGGCTTCTTTGTATATGCGGTAAAACAACTCGGTATCGGTAATTGCGCGGCCTAAAATTTTGCCGATGTCTTCGATGTTTTTAATGTTGATGATTAAATTGACGCTGGCGTGAAAGGCCATCATGTTGTCCATGGTGCGGTATCTGCTGCTGACCATGGCCACAAAAATATTGCGGCGAATTGACATTTGCAGACGTTCCAGATAGATCAAAACCCCATTGGCGTCCGGGTTTTTGGTGTCAAAACTTTCATCTACGACGATAAGATCGTAGACATGATACCGCATACGCTTGAGGGCATCCCGCGCACTTTCCGCGATGGTAATCTGGTAATCCATCAAACTAAGGCCCGCTTGGATGGTTTTTCGGGCAATGGGATTCTCCTCGCACAGAAGGGCGGTTAAACCTTCTTCTTCCATAAAATCAAAAGGCTTATCAGATGCATTATAGTTAGAGGCGTTTTTTGATTCTGCTGTGGCGACTGCACCTCGAACAGGTTTTTTAGCCGGATCCAGGGAAATTCGGGTTTTGCATTTGGGACACGACAAGGTCGTCACCCGACCGGCTGGAATTTTTTCATCGGGGATCCGAAATTTACTTGAACAACTGCTGCAAATGATGTCCATGGGGTACCCTAATAGTTCTTTTTTTACTTTTAGTGAGAATCTGTCGCGGGCGGATTAAAACATAATTCCAGTTTTAAAGTGCTTTGGTATAAGTGCGATCGATTTCCAGTTTTTCAATATCGGTGGTGGTCTCTCCGCGAGAGCTTTTTATGGAGTCTATACCGCGGCCCACGATTCCTCTCTGGGATGCATAGGCCATGGCCGTTTCCTGAGTGACGAGGCCTTCCTCGTACAACCCGACAAGATGCTGGTCAAAGGTCACCATCCCGAATGCGCCGCTGGCCTGCATGATGTCATAAAAAGTTTTCCCCTCGCTTTCTCCATGCAGAATTGTGTCCTGGACTCTCAGATTGGTGGCCCAGTATTTCAAAGGTGGCGACCCGGCCGCCGCCGACCCTGGGCAGCAGTCGCTGACATACAATCCAGCGAACCGAGTCGGCCAGCCGGATGCGAATCTGGCGCTCGTCTTCGTTGGCGAACATACCGATGATACGGTTGATCGTGGAGCCGACATCAACGGTATGTAGCGTGGTCAATACGAGATGGCCGGTCTCGGCGGCACTGAGTCCGATTTCCACCGTCTCGCGGTCGCGCATTTCGCCGACCAGAATGACCTTGGGTGCCTGGCGCAGAGCGGCACGCAGACCGTTGGCATAGGAATCGAAATCGAGTCCCAGTTCGCGCTGGTTAAAAGTGGATTTTTTATGGGGATGCTGATATTCGACCGGATCTTCAAGGGTGATGATGTGTACCGATTTGCTTTCGTTGATCTGATCCAGAATCGCTGCCAGCGAGGTGGTTTTACCGGAACCCGTAGCGCCGGTAACAAGTACCAGACCATTTTTTTCCTGCGCAATCTGATTCATGGATTTTGGCAGCGCGTGGTCTTCAATCGTCGGAATTTTTGATTCGAGTTTTCGCAGAACGATGGAAAGATTGCTGCTCTGGGAGAAGATGTTGATCCGGAAACGCGCCTTGCCGGGCAAACCGTAGGACAAGTCGCAAGACCCGCTATTAATCAGGGTTTCAGTTAACCGGCGGTCCTGATCGATTAAATTCAGTGCCAGGATTTCAGTCTGGAAAGGCGAAAGTGCTTTAAAACTCGGTTTGATGTCAACCGGGATCAGCTCTCCCGCGCTTTCAACCTGCATGGGTTTGCCCACCGTAAAGTTCAGGTCGGAAACATCCCGATGATAGTCAAGCATCCTTACCAGAATATGATCGATTTCCTGTTTTTTCATAATTACTAAGCCTCGGTAAAATCCGGCGGCGCAGTTTTGAGCAGGGGTCTGAACCGACCCTTATCATTTGCTTTGGCATATGCTTCTTCGGCGCTGACCATCCCTTTGGTATAAAGATTCATGATAGAGTCATCCAGCAGGATCATACCGTATTTTTTTCCGGTCTGGATCATCGATGGTATCTGATGGGTTTTGCCTTCCCGGATTAAATTACGCACGGCCGGATTGGCGATCAGGATTTCCAAAGCGACCACCCGACCCTTGCGGTCGATACGCTTAAAAAGTGTCTGAGCGATAACTGCCCGCAACCCATCGGCAAGTGTTGATCTGATGAGGGGCTGTTCCGATGACGGAAAAACCTCGATCACCCGGTCAACCGTTTTATAGGCGCTGGAGGTATGCAAAGTGGAGAAAACCAGATGTCCGGTGGAGGCCGCTTCCACCGCCAGTGAAATCGTTTCAAGATCCCGCATCTCTCCCACCATAATAATATCCGGGTCCTCCCGCAGGGCGCCGCGCAGGGCGGTTGCAAAAGAATTGGTATGAATGCCGATCTCCCGATGATTAACGATGCAGCCCTGGCTTTGATGTACAAATTCTATCGGGTCTTCGACGGTGATAATGTGATCCTTGCGTGCGCGGTTGGCCACATCGATCACCGCCGCCAGCGTAGTCGATTTTCCGCTTCCGGTAGGACCGGTAACCAGAACCAGACCCCGTGGAAGGGTCGCCAGTTTAGACACCACCTCCGGAAGACCCAGTTGACTTGCCGTCATGATGGTACTGGGGATTTCTCTGAACACAGCTGCGACGCCATTTTTTTGCATAAAAAAATTGGCTCGATATCTGGCCAGCCCCGGTATCTCGTAGCCAAAATCTATATCTCCGCTTTCTTCAAATTTTTTAATTTTCTGTTCCGGAGCAATTTCGTAAAGCATTTCCCCTTAAATCATCGCTGTCCAGTACTTTATATTTAATCCGTTCTATTTCTCCTCGAATTCTCAGAGCCGGGGGTTGCCCTGCCGTCAAATGGAGATCCGAAGCCCCCTGTTCGTTCATCAATTTGAAAAATGCATCGATTTTTGCCATTCAAAACTCCCGGTTTCACGAATTGTTACGTTGCGAAATGATTAAGTTGTAATTATCTATCTAAAAAAAAGTCGCCCTTGCTGACAAGACCGCCTCAAGCGAATTTAGGCCTAAATCGTCCAAAACATCTGGAGAAAGGCATTTATGATACCTTGTTTATTCGCCTCAGGCGGTCCTATTGATAAATCAGAAGATGCGACCTTTAAGGTTCAGCGTTCTGGGTAACGACCTGACGGCCATTACCTGGCCTGCTTTAGCAATTTCAGTTTAGCATCCTCTTCATCCATTGCTTTGGCGCCTTCTTTGCTGAGATCGAGCAATTTTCTGTGTCCCTCAACAATTGAGCCGATCTGGACTTCAATCTGCATGCGTTGCCGTTTTAACTCCGATATGTCTTCATGCAGTTGCGCCAGTCGATTGTGGGCGTTGTTTAAGATTTTCTCTGCTTTGACTTCGGCTTCGGCGATAATCAACTCTGCTGATTTACGGGCATTGTCTTTCATCTGGTCCAGAACTTTTTGGGAATTCAATAACGCTCTTTTGAAAGTTTCCTCGCGTTTTCGGTATCCCTGGATTTCAAGTTGAAGGCGCCGGACCTCTTCCTGCATATCCTTGTGTGTTCTATGCAGCGACTCAAAAACGTTGGCCATTTGTTCGAGAAAAGCGTCCACCTCCCGGACGTCAAACCCTCGAATTCTGGTCTTGAACTTTTGCTGCTGTATATCAAGGGGAGTAATGTTCATTGGATTCACCTGCCTTTGTGTTTATCGCAACGAAAGCGCCAGTTCGTACAAGCTCTGCACAACGAATCGTTGCAAAAAGATGACAGCCAAAAGAACGAGAATGGGAGAAAAATCAATACCACCGAAATTTATCGGAATTCTTTTCCGAATCTGGTAAAGAACAGGTTCGGTAATATTGTGAACAAAGCGAACGATCGGATTGTATGGATCGGGACTGACCCATGACAGAATTGCGCGGGCAATTACAATCCACATGAAAATGTTAAGTACCCATCTGAGCACTTCGGCGATTGCAGTTAATAGATTACTGAAGACAAACATGTAAGGCCCAACCTTTTTATCCAGACTTATGAGAATTTTGGTCAGAACCGGCCAAACGGCCGGCACTTATTAAACTAAATTATATTCTCATCGATAAGTCAAGAAATTTCATTAGAAATCAAAGGGTAAGCTCCTCTTGTTAAACCGAATTGCCCGAATGATTGTCATGTAAATCAAATATCCGACGTCAGCGTTACTCCCTTCAGCCCGTTTATATGTTTCTCTCCTTGAATGCCGTGTATCCGCCTTCAATCACCGTCCGGTGGGCTCATCATATAACCGGATCGGGTGAAGTGTAAGCAGATTCGTTATAGCCCTATGAGTATATCCTGAAATTTTACCAAGGTGCTTCTGGGTAAGAGGCTAGACACACCCTATTACAATGCCTATATCGGCCGGGAAGGGTCTAAACTTAAATAATTATTTCACAGGGCCGTGCTCGTGCTTCAGAGGCTGCAAATAATCGATTATATTAAAGATATCATATCCTTCGGCAGAATGCAAATTTCGACGGTATCCGGTTTACCTGGATTCCGGATGTTAATATGGGATTGTGTTCTATTAAATCCGCAATCCGTAATCCAAAATCCCAAATCAAAACCTACCCACCTGCCACCATCGGTATCAAAAATATCTCGGCCTTATCCGGTATCGTCGTTTTATCAAAATTGGGTCTCGAGACGTATGTTTCATTGATACGAACGACGGCATAGGGATGGGCATCATCGATCTCATTGAGCAGGTCGGTTATCGTCATCCCCTCATGCCAGCCGAGGGTAAGGTTGGCAATCTTAATCGTCATTGAACCCCGTTTGCCTTGAGAACCTCGAGCACTTCTTCAAAATCGATACCCAACCGCTTTACGGTCTCAACCTTAGGGATGCCGTCCGGGGTCCAGCCTCTGCGTTCGTAGACTGCATCCTTGAGTTTATCGTATTGCGCCTCTCTCAATTGGCGCATAAGGGCTGTTTTTTCAGCTGTGGTTTTACCCTCGATGTCGACCTGGTATTTTTCTTTCAGCTGGGTGTCGTAGCGCTCCGCCCGGGATTCATATTCCAGCTCGGTTACCGGTCCCACAGCCCGGTAGGGAAGGGTGTCATGCTTCCTGCGTCCATAGCCCATTTTCAGGTTGAATATGCGCTGGAAATTGTAAACCACCTCACTCATGGCGACCAGGTCCTCAGGGGAGGAGGTGCGCCCGGTCACCGCGCTGAAATACTCCGCATACCATTGCAGATGTTTGATGACCTTGGCCGGTTCTTCTGTATCTGTATTGTCCTCGGGAATGATATCATTCCAGGGCAGCTTGCACAGTCCGCACAGTGAAAACCAGGTGCGAAACATGGGAAACCAGTGAAGCGCTTCGGCCTTTTGTTCGAAGGTCGGCATAAAATTGTGAACCATATCCAGGAAAATCAACCAGGCCTCATCATGCTGGGGCCCCTTGAGTGCCAGACCATACCCTCCCTGCTGGGCCAGGGATTCTTTGGTCATATACTCGGAAAACTCCAGCCCTTTGGCTTCCATGCCGATGTCTGCCATGACGGCTGCATCGGCGCCAAAATCCCGGGCAAATTTTTCTTTCATCCGGCGAATACCCTGACCGATGATTTGGCCGAAGCCCTCACCGGCCGCCATTTGATGCACCAGCTCCAGGGCGCTCAGACGGTTGCCGAAACTTAAATCCATGCCGCCGGTGTGGGTTTTGTTGATGAACCCCATTTCATAGCATTCCATGGCAAAGGCCATACCGGTGCCCACCGAGATGGTGTCCAGGCCGTAAGCATCGCAGTAGAAATTGAGTTCCACGACCGTAAGGGGATCAAAAATTCCCAGATTGGAACCACAGCCGGCAACGGTTTCATACTCAGGCCCATCCACGAAAACTTTTTGCCCCTTAAAGGGTCCGGTCAGCGGAACAAAGTCCTTAATTCCGTGAGAGCAAGCCACGGTGCAGCCCATCCAGCATCCGTCGAAACCCGGATCAAACAGGCGTCGATAGACTTCCTGCCCCAGACTGGGCGCTTGGGGGTGGGAGCCGTAGCGGAAATTGTGGGTCGGCAGGCAATCGTAGTCATTCATAATGGTGACCAGGTGGGTGGTGCCGATGCGCGCCATTTCATTTTGCTTGGGATCGAGTTCGACAATTTCGCGGGAATGCAATTTGGCCACATCTTTCAATTTTGATTTGTCCGCCGGCATATTGGTGTTGGCTGTCACCGTGTCCCAGCGCACGACCAGGGCTTTAAGGCCTTTGTCGGCAAAAACAGTACCGATACCACCGCGTCCGGCCTGTTTATAGCGGGCGCGCTTGCGCTTCATATCGTACCAGGTAAAATTGAGACAGCCGATCAGGGTATTTTTGGCACCCGGCCCGGCCGAAACCACGGATATATTGCGGGGTTTGCCATCGGCAAAATGATCGGTCAACACGGCAGACAAATCGTAGGCGGTTTGCGGCAGACCGGTGGCATCCAGTATCTGAATTTGCTGATTGATGCCGTCGATGAAAATAACCGTATCCCGGGATGCTTTGCCCTGAATTTGCATGGCGTCAAAACCGGAAAACTTTAAGTAAGGTCCGAAATATCCGCCCACATTGGAGTCTATCGCTGCTTTTGTCAGCGGAGAGAGGGTGGTGACAATACTTTTGCCGGAACCCGGATAGATAGGAGTGCCCCCCAGAGGACCGGATGCAATGCAAATGGCGTTTTGGGGATCATTCCAGCGGGTATCGGCCTGGACCGCATTCCACAGCAGCCACAGGTCATAGCCTTTTCCGCCGACAAATAGGTCTTTGGTTTTTTGTTCCACCGGCTTTATGGCGATGTCGGCCTTGGAAATGTCAATATGCAAGGTCTGATCGGTATAACCCTTTTCGATTTCCGGCCGCTTGTAATCAAATTTTTTGACTACCTTTAATTTAAAATCTGGCATCCTCTTTCTCCTTTAAACGATCTCCATGGTCACTGGTTACTGGTTACTGGTCACTGGATACTCGATGCTCGATACTGGATACTGGAAAATAAAGGGTATAGGGTAGAAGGTATATGGTATAAGGGTTAGCCTCAGGGCGCAAGGCAAAACTCAAGGTATAAGGTTGAAGGTTTAGGGTATAAGGTCAAATCTGATTCTTTTCGTGCTCTTTTTTCGCGCTATGCCCTATGCCCTATGCACCATGCGCTTTGCGTTTAAATCCCAAATCACAAATTGAAAGAATCCCAAATCCGAATTCAAAAACATCTGGTCACTGGTCGCTGGTCTCTAAAAAGGGAGTTTAAACTTTTATATATTACCCTTCATGTTTGTAATCAAGCTTCCATTTATAACCGGTAACCCCTTAGAAAACTGGAGTCAGATGTCAGAAGCTTTCGATTTCGGATTTCAGATTTCAGATTTTAATATGGTATGATATCTGATTTAAAATTGATTGGTATATGGATTCTATACTTTAGGCCTTGAGCCTTGCGCCTTTTACCTTCCACCCTATACCCTCCACCTTCCACCTTTCTTCACCAGCAACCAACCACAACTCTTCTCACGATGAGCTATGAACTATCAGCTATGAGCCAATTCTTCTCTACTTTAACGCCTCTTGCCCCTTAAATTTCCGATGGGGTGAAAATTCCTTTAAAATCAAACCATCGCTTGCGGTTGTTTCACCTGCAACCATGCGGGCCACTAATTCTGCGACACCGGGTGCCAGCATCAGTCCCTGACCGCACATACCGGTGGCATGCAGCAGTCCCTTTACCTTTCGGTTCCATCCCACCAGGGGTGAGCCATCCGGCGTCATGGGATAAAGTCCTCGCCATGTCCTGCGAACCCGCAGATTTTTAAGGCGCGGCAGAAGCTGGATCATCCGGGTGCACACCTGGGGCAAGAATTCCGACGTTTCTCTTTTGTCTTTTCCAATGATGGGCGGATCGGGGGTAATGCAAAATACGACCTGGCCATGTTTGTTCTGATAAAAATAATAGTTTTTGGACCCCGGCGCCGGTCTCATGTCCACCACCATACATTGAAAAAAAGGTTGTACCGGTTCGGTAATGGCGCCTTCGTGGGAATCGGATATCACCGGAATCTTGACCTTTACGGTTTTGCAAAGCTCCGGTGAAAACGGACCGGCGGCATCCACAACCACCGGCGCATGGTAGGTATTTTTGTCAGTGACAACTCCGCTGATTTTTTTGTTTTTTACCAGGATACGGTTTATTTTTTCTTTGAAACAAAATGTTGCCCCTAATTCCAGGGCCCTTTGATAAAAGGCATTTACCGCCAGCAGGGGTGAGATGGAGCCGTCCTCCGGCGAATAGGTGCCGCCCCGCAAACCTTTGGAATTGATTCCGGGAACCAGCTGCTGAATGGATTGCGGTTCGATAAAATCGATATTCAAACCGAACTCTTTTTGAACGGGCAGCAATCCCTTCAATAACTGTTCATCCTTTTTGCGGTAAACCGGAAAAACATATCCGCCCTTGAGCCATTCAATGTCGTCCCCGAAACGATCCTGCCAGGTAGAAAAAATTTCCAGTGATCGCCGGCCGGTCAATATTTTACCGGGATCTGAATGAGTGGCCCGGATACCCCCGATGGCATGCTTGTTCTCTCCCTGGCCCGGTGACGGGTGCATGTCAATGACCAGGGGCTTGATACCAAGCTCCCCCAAGGCCATGGCAGTGGGGACGCCGACCGAACCGGCTCCGACGATAATGACATCATAAGCCAAATTTATTTCTCTCCCTAAATTATATGGCAATGTGGCTGCTTTACATATTTCATAAATTTCAAATCACAAATCACAAATCACAAATTACAAACAAATCACAATGACCAAAATTCGAAATCCCAAACTGTTTTGGTCATTGGTTTATTGGAATTTGAGATTTATTTGTAATTTGGTGCTTGTAATTTGAGTTTTTAGAACTCTGTGTCGTATACTTTGTGTTATCCAAATTGATTTGTTTTGCCTGTTGTCTTATTACTGAACTTTAATCGCTTCCCGCCAGCACCCCAATGGGTACTTCCACGAATAAAGGCCGATCGACCCTGTCGGTTACCGTTGCCAGGTCGATTCCCTCTTCTTTAAAAATTCGCCAGATCATGGGACGGCAGGTTTTGGATCCGCAGGATCCCATGCCCGCCCGGGTCAGCGCTTTGAGTTGATTCATGTCCCTGACACCATTTCGGATGGCGGCTTTGATTTCACCGGCGCTAATTCTCTCACAGCGGCAGACAATGGCTTCATCCGGCGGAAGTTCTTTTTCATAAATTTTTGACGGCTCGATTTGCTTTTCCTGAACCCAGATCCCGACGGCGGCCTTGGCCACAGCCTTATCGACTTTTATTTGCACCAAAAGTGTCCCGGGATATTTTTTACGCGACCGGACCTTCTCAACCGGGTAGTACCCCAGTACGGCGCCGTCGATATCCGTTACCGGAACTTTCCGGCCGACTTTTACCCGTTCCCTCCAAACCTCGTACGGCAGGGTTACCAGAGGGTTGTGGGGATCATTTCGATAATCGATCATCGTTACCGCAAGTCCCGGACAAACGGCGATGCAGCTGCCGCAACCCGTACAGGCATCCAGGTCGATCATATAGGGCAGCCCGGTGATTTTATCATCTTCGGTTTTGATGGCCCCTACCGGGCACACTGCTGTACAAGGATTGCAGGGCACTTCCTGGTAGCAGTGAAATACCGGAAATACGCCGTCTTCTTTGGCCGGTGGTTGGCGCCGCTCTTCCCGGCCGGGTTTGGATTTCAAGATGGTGGCCTTTTCGTCCCATTCCTGCGGAATCCTGCCCACATCGAGACCGAGGGATCGGGCAATCTTAAAACCTTCTATCTTGCCGGTAAACATGGCGGCCGAGGCTTCGGCGATTTCCTGGGCATCGCCGGCGCCAAACACATCCATGCCCCATTGTTTGGCCTTTAGATAAAATTCGTTGACCTCGGCCAGACCAACGGCGACCAAAACCGTGTCGACTTCGAATGTTCGGTGTGTTTCAGGAATGATGTTCCAGTCGTTATCCAGACGGGCAATGGTGACCGATTCGACCCTGTCCAATCCATTGGCCGAAACCACGGTATGACTGGTGAATACCGGGACCCCTAAACGTTTGAGTTTGTCGGCGTGAACTTTGTATCCGCCCACCTGGGGCAGGGCCTCCACCAGGGCCACCACCTCGATGCCGGCTTGAATCGCATGATACCCTGCAATAAGGCCGACATTGCCGCCGCCGACGATCAGGACGCGTTCAGAGGATTTTACCAGATCCCGATTTACCAGGGTTTGAAATGCGCCGGCGCCATACACACCCGGCAGGGTATTGCCTGGAAATGACAGCATTTTTTCGCGGGCGCCCGTTGCAACCAGGAGTTTGCGGGGCTTTATTTTGAGGTATTGATTATCTTTAATGGTACCGATCACTTTATCGGAATATACGGCAACGGCGGTGGTATTCAACCAAACATCAACGGATGGCAATTGGGAAACCGCTTCAGCTAAAATTTTTCCAATTTCAAACCCCCGGGTCCCGGCGTAAGAGTCTTCCACCGAACCAAAAAATTTATGGGTTTGGAGCACTAGTTTGCCCCCTAAGTGGTCTTTATCATCTATGATGAGGGTATTTACGCCATGTTTCCCAAGCTCGATGGCTGCCGCCAGACCGGCCGGCCCGCCGCCGATGATTAATACCTCAACTTCTTTGGTCGGTATTTTGCCTGTGCCGGTAATCTTATCGTCCTCGGGAAGCCTGGGCAGGCCCTCAACGCTCTCCACCACCATATTATTTCGCAGCGGCGTCATGCATGACTTGACCGGCCGGCCGTCGGCAATGACCATACACTGGGAGCACTGGCCGTTGGCGCAGAAAATACCCTGAGGGCTGTTATCTTTATGGTGGTGCCCGAATATATGGATGCCGTTGGCAATCAGGGCCGAAGAAACCATTTCTCCGTCAAAGCCGGTCAACGTCGTCCCGTTCCAGGTAAAGGACACCTCTGTTCTTTCGGGTATGTCAAGAATTGGATGTTTAGTAATACGATGACTTGTCATAATTGCTAATACCAAACTGTACGTTGTTCGGTTTTCCCGTATGCCAGTATGCCCGTTGGCCGGTTGTCCCGTATGCCCGTTGGCCGGTTTTTTCAGAGAACCGGTTAACCGCCATAACCGGCTCAACCGGCTCAACCGCCATAACCGGCCAACCGGCTCAACCTGACGCGGAAGCGTCTTCCCTCTTTTTCATATACTGGTTAAAGCGCTTGACATGCTGCTGGGCCAATTTGCAGGCCATTTCAACGTCACAATTTTCGATTGCACGGACCAGGTCGCAAAGATCCCCGTAGTTTTCCTCAAGCTCCGGTTGATCCATGGAAAGAAATCGATCGTAATACCGAAAAATATCCAATTGGCTTGCTAATCTCGATTTTAGCAAAATCAGGATGGGTTGGGTTAAGCAGGTAATTGTATTCATCCGGCACAACTATGCTCGGTACTCTTAAAACCGCCGACCTTTGCTCTTTGATCCATTGATCTCCTATGGCTCGCGTGGATGGGGATATTGGGCGGCTGTTCCAATCTTCAGGCCAATCGGCCTCAGACAAATCTAAAACAAGATCAAGACTGATACGTGCCGAAATTCGAACATACTTTTGAAGCAGTTTTGGGGCCGGTAAGTTTACGATCATTTCGATAGACGCCAACGCCAGACTGCCGGCGGTATAGACAACAGCAACCCCTTTACTGTTCCATCGGCCGCCATAAATCCGGGCTCCATCGCCCGCATACGCTTTATCTTTATAATTAGCGCTGACGATTCTCCAGGCGGTGATCATCAGGTAAAAACTCCGTGCTCGATACGACCCAGCAAATCTTCAACTTCTTGCGCTCCCAGTTCGGTGTCAGCATACTGCAAAGGGGCAACATCCCCCAGGGCCCAAGAAGGCTCCTTGAGCCACTTCCGGACCAGTTGAGGGTCTTCAAATACTTCTACGGCCTTGTCGTATAGGCAAGCGAGTCGAAATAGCCGCTCGGATTCTTCAAATGACAGCCTTCCATCATTCTTACGCCGTGAGAGTGTTGTGGTGGCAACATTTAAAACCTTTGAAAGAGCCTTTTCGGAAACATCCAGGTTTTTTCGAAGCCGTTCAAAGGCCCCGACCGGAAGCCCCTTTTTAAGCTTCGAGATGATCATCGCGCTATTTTGCGGCTTTAAACCTATTGATGTGCCATACATTCTTTTGAGCCCCCTTTTCATACCATTTGGTCATATTATAATTACCAAGTGGAAAGATGTAAAGAAAAATCTTTCACTGTTCCCGAAGTCCAAAATCCATATTTCACACCAAAGTCATAATTTACTTGACTAATGCTTTTGAAATATTTAAGAATCCAAATTTTGTTACCCGGTTTGCGGTATTCTTAAATTGCCTAAATTTAAAGGAACAGAATTAACATTTTGTGATTCTTGCAAAATCCTAAAAGGAGCTTAGCGGCTATGTTAAACGATAAAAAAATTGCCATTATCGGCACAGGAAATATGGGAGAGGCTCTGGTCAGCGGACTGCTTGGTTCCGGATCTTCCAAACCCAAAAACATTATCTGCACGGATGTCAGGCAACATAAACTCGATGATATCAAATCCAAATACAAAGTTCGCACCACCACCAGCAATTTGAAGGCGGTGGCCGAAGCGGACATTATTATCTATGCCGTCAAACCGCAGATCATGGCTGCGACATTGACTGAAACAGCCGCCAAACTCGATATGTCCAAGCTCGTTATCTCGATTGCCGCCGGTGTGCCTCTGGCGGCCATGGAATCCTGTATCAGCAAAGATTTACGTCTCATACGGGTGATGCCCAACATTGCCGCATTTGTGAAAGAAGCCGCGTCGGCCATTGCGGCAGGTGCACATGCCACTAAAGAGGATATTAGTCTGGCCATGGAAATTTTCAACTCCATCGGCAAATGTATTTTTCTGAAAGAGAACTATTTGATGGATGCCATTACCGGGTTAAGCGGCAGTGGACCGGCTTATATATTTTTGATTGTAGATGCGCTTGCTGATGCCGGAGTTAAAATGGGCCTTGCAAGGCAAGATTCGCTTTTTCTGGCGGCTCAAACCGTATTGGGTGCGGCCAAACTGTTAATCGAAACCCAGGAGCATCCCGGCCAGCTCAAAGATAAAGTAACCTCGCCCGGCGGCACGGCCATTTCAGGTTTGGCAACCCTCGAAAGCGGCGGGTTGCGAACCACTTTGATCAATGCCGTCGAGGCCGCCACCAATCGTTCCAAAGAGCTGGGCGACATGATGATCAAGAATTTTTCTGAAAATAACGGCAAGTTGAAAAAACCTGTTTAGAAGCTATCTCAAAATTTCAAATGGTTCGACAAGCCGTTCGACAGGCTCACGGTCCTGAGCAAAGTCGAAGGACTCACCACCCTGAGCCAAGGCGAAGGGCAAATTCCAATGACCAAGGATAAAGGTGTCAGGTGTCAGGTTTCAGGACGGATGGAGGTTTCAGTGTTCAGGTTTCAGCTTCTATGTTTCTATTTCCTGACACCCGACACCTGACACCTGAAACCCTGAGATTTGGTACTTGGGGTTTTATTATCTTATAAAATCTTCTGATTCAATTGGTACAGGAGTTACTTTGATATTACCCTGTTGAGCACACTTGATATTTGCAAATCATTCGAATAAGTGCTAAAATTAAAGATTATACTTTCCTAAATAGCGTTCGAGCGACGGGGGAACCACTGTATGAAAGTATCAAATATTGTAATTATTGCTTTGCTGTCACTCGGTTTATCCACCGGATTTTTGCCGGGAACCGCATTTTCAAAAGATATTCAATGGCAGTCGTTTTCAGGCGGTATGGCTCGCGGTAAATCTGAAAATAAAAAGGTCTTTTTGCATTTTTATGCCGAGTGGTGCGCCTCCTGCAAGGTTAAGGAGGAAAAAACCTTCAAGGATGTCGGCGTGATTGCTGATTTGAATACCAATTTTATTCCCATCAAAGTGGATGTCGACAGGGAAAGTCAAACATCGTCCCTGTTCAGGGTCAAATTGCTTCCGGACACCTGGTTCATAGCTGGAGATAATGAAATTATCGGTCATCGCCCGGGATATATTTCACCGCAGCAATTAAAAGTCATTTTGAAAATGCTTATGGATGAGAATGCTGAACAGTGACAATTGGGGTTCTGGGTTCAGAGGTTTTGGGTTCAGAGGTTCAAGGTTCAGCGCAGCCGCCGGCCTGAAAAGCGGCCAGTCAAATCGAAGAAGAAACTAATGAACATCGAATCCTCCAGAGGCGGACTATAAGCATCGAACGTCCAACATCGAACGTCGAATAAATGAATTCTGTCCATTTTAAAAAAGACTGAGCGAAGCGAAACCACCCTTCGACATTCGACATTCGATAGTTTTCGGTTCGCTTTTAATGTAGTTTCATACAAGGGTTCGGAATTCGAGGTTCAGAGGTTCGCCTTTACGAATCATTTAAAATCTGATGAAAATATAAAGAACAATTTGCAACCCTAAATGTGCTATTTTCCAGGGCGGATTAATTAAATGGATCCACTTCGCAAGCGTGAATATGAGGGCTATGCCGCTTTAAATATTGCCGAATTGAAAGAAATTATCGATAAAAATGCAATTCCGGGGCCGCCCGAAACCGGTTATTTTAAACCGGCCTGTGTTTTTCTGCTGCTGTTTAATCCGGGAGAGCCTCACATTCTGGCAATTCAGAAAACGGACAGTGAGGGCTATCCCTGGCGCAATCAGGTAGCCTTGCCGGGCGGTCATCTGGATGAAGCTGACGCCAGCCCGCTTGAGGGAGCATTTCGCGAGCTGGAGGAAGAAACGCGAATTGGCCGCAATCAGGTTGAGTTAGTCGGTTCTCTCGGCCATTATCAGACCATCAATCATCGAGACATCGAAGCGTTTATCGGAGTGTGGGATGCTGCCGGACCCGTTCGGCACGACCCGTCAGAAATTTCCAGAATCCTAGAAATCCCCTTACGGGCGCTGGTCCAAACCCACCTGGCTAAAAATTTCCACAATCGCATACCGGATATCGATGAGCTGAGGTATCCGTTTGAAGATGTCGTTATATGGGGCAGCCACCGCCCGAATTTTGCATCATCTCATTGAGACATTGTATCCGCTACTTGGAAGTATACCGCCGGATGAGGCGTATTATGGTGGTGACAATCAAGCTTCCACTTAGAATGACGAGAACGGCGGGCACCCAGATGTAACCCTTATACGTTTCATATTCGCGCGTCACGGAGATCCCGACCAGGCCGACCAGGAAAACAAACAGCATAAATGCAATGGTAAGGCCGTAGGCCGTTTTGGACTGATACCAGGGTATGACGGGTTTTCTGAATACCGGGTTTTTTTCGGATAGCATGATTAAAAGAATTGCCTAAAGTTTAAAGTGCCTAAAATCAGATATAGTTGATTAGTTGATTGGTTAAGTGGTTGGAAATAGGGCGAAGCCCTTTAATTCAATCCTATGCCCATGTGAGAAAAAAATCAAGTTATGAAAGTTGAAAATATAAGGCAGACAACAGGCCCGTTTACCGCCCGCCCGGGATTTTTATGGGCCGGTCTGATAATACTTATCATTTTATGGGGATGTGCGGTGGCACCGAGCAAGCTCAATATTAGAGATACCTCAGATGCTTTTGAAGCAGGTACGATTATTTCCACCCAAAAAGCAGCGGCGGTTTCTTTTGCAGAACTTTTGGAAGATATCGAAACCAGTCGGGTCATTTACGTGGGCGAAATGCACACGAATCAGGATCACCACCGGATTCAGAAAGAGGTTATTCAAGCCCTGTTTCAAAAACATCCAAATTTGGTCGTCGGGATGGAAATGTTTGATCATACCTATCAGGATGTGCTCGATCAGTGGTCTGCCGGGAAGCTGGAAAAAAAGGAATTTTTACAAAAAGTGCACTGGTATGCCAACTGGCGCTATGATTTCTCCCTGTATGAAGATATTCTGGAATTTATCAAAGAGCATCGCCTCCGGCTGGTAGGGCTAAATATTCCCAATTATATTCCTCCAAGAATTCGCGAAGGCGGCATCAATAATTTAAGAGATGATGAAAAAGATCACCTTCCACAGCAAATGGATATGTCCAATACAGCCCACCGTGACTACGTTCAAAAAGTTTTTGAAAACCATCGGCACCATTTTAGGGGTGATGTTGAGTTTGAGAATTTTTATGCCGCCCAATCTGTCTGGGAAGATGCCATGGCCGAAGCTATCGCTGAAAATTTGAACACTGATGTGATGGTCGTTCTGGCCGGCAACGGACATATTCAGTTCAAGTATGGTATTCCCGATCGAGCGTATAAACGGACCGGAGCAGCATTCACAACCATTTATCCGGCTTCGGTCGGAAGTGAGGTGGCGCTTGATGTCGCAGACTACATCTGGGTCACGAAATGACAGAGGTATTTGAATTCGGAATGCGGAATTCGGAAAGAAAAAAAGAAGAAAGAGGGTAGATTTGGGATTTCGGATTCAAACGACAAGGAGTGGAAACGGAATGCAGCGCAAATAATTGACCAAGTATTTTCGGTTTATAGGCTAACTCAATCAACTTAATAAACCCAATCAACTCAATCAACTATTTATGCCTTACGCCTTGAGCCCTGTGTCTTTTCTTATTTTCCGCATTCCGCATTCCAACTTCCGAATTCCTGACACCTTATACCATAAACCATTTACCGTTTTAATTGCTTGGGATTGAATCTATCGCCCAAAATATTAAACTCAAAGAAATGGAGTAACTATGACAAACGATTCCCAAGTTTGGTTTAACGGAAAGCTGATCCCATGGCGCGATGCCACCGTACCGATTTTATCTCATGGATTTTCACGCGCATCGGCCATATTCGATGTTTTTGGAATTCATCCCGGACCGCAAGGCCCTGTGGCGTTCCGGATGGATGACCATTTGAAACGACTAATGAAAAGCGCTGAACTATTGGAGATGGAGCTGGCATACAACACAGAAGAAATTGTTGAGGCTGTTAAGGCGACCGTTAAGGCCAACAATCTCGGACGCGGCCTTATAAAAGTCATGGCATTTTGGGGTCAGGAAGCCATTATTGATCTTGTCCTGGATTCCAAGCTGGATGTTGCTGTCTTTGCCATTCCGGAAAGCGAGGAACTGGTATTGGACAAAAAACAAACCCTGTCCGTCTGTCTGTCAAAGTGGCGCAAGATCCATCCCGAAACGATTCCGGTCGGCGCCAAGGCCTGTTCCAATTATTTGAATGGCTATCTGGCTCGCAAAAACGCCGTTTCCCGCGGTTTTGATATCGGTATCATGCTGGGTACGGACGGCTTTCTGGCGGAAGGCTCGATTGAATCGGTGTTTATTGTCAAAGACGGCGTTCTGATGACGCCTCCCCTGGGAAGGGTTTTATCAAGCATAACGCGTCTTTCGATTCTTCAGTCAGCACCGGAAGCTGGCATACCGATAGTTGAAAGACCCATCACGGCGGATGAATTGTTTTCGGCCGACGAGATGTTCACCGTCCATACCGGCTCAAAAGTTGGACCGGTCGCGCGTTTCGAGGACAGGGAATTTCAGGCCCCGGGTCCGGTAACCAAGCAGGTCATGCAATTGATGGATGATATTTTGCAATTCAAAAACCAGCGTTTCATGGAATGGTTTCAGCCTTTAACATGAGTATGAATTTTTAGATCATGGATAAAAAAGGTCGCTATCATGAAACATGAAACACTATTCGTCATTGCTCAGGATTGGGCAACGACGGCAACCGTGGCGGCCAGGGCTTTGCGGATGTCATCGGGTGCGATCTTCAGCATCGTGCCCCGTTGCCCGGCGTTGATCAGGATCTTATCAAACCTCAGCATGTCGGTTTTCCAAGGTAACCACTGTCGATTTAAATAGGTACTAAACTGAACTGCTCAACATAGGTATGGCCTTATCCCGTACTATCGGGCACCCGCCTTTTTAGCGAAGGCCTTAATTCGAAAAACGCCCGAAAGCGATTATAACCCACAC
>PVMK01141406.1_pt1 | contig 22713 bp, 24 predicted proteins | sample 1853481 | NCBI WGS metagenome assembly PVMK01 (sample SAMN08533507, study PRJNA380276) | Marine sediment metagenome, whole genome shotgun sequencing project. | reverse complement strand
CACCTTGTTCTAATAGGCGGGCTGGCGAGCCACCAACCGCAACGGCAAGTTGTCCAGCGGTCTCGTAAACGGAAAGTGCTGCAGCTTCGCGGAAAGTATCCCTCCTGCGCATGCTCGATCTGGTACTTTCCGATTAGCTCGCGAAAGGTCAGCAGGAAGAGCATGCGGCGAAGTGCATCCCAATGCACTTGTGGGCGCCGCCCCAAACGGAATCCACATGAAGTTGTGCTTGCGGTGCTCGCTGACCTCTTCGGAGAAGCGCGTTGGGTCGAAGGTGTTGGGGTCTTTGCCACCAGTCCTTCAGGCGATGGATGTAGGTCCCCGGGATGCAGATCATCGTGTCTGCCGGCACCCGGACGCCGCCGATCTCGCAATCGCGAATCGTACGACGGAGAAAAAGCGAGACCGGGGGGTGCATGCGCACCGTTTCGTAGAACACCGCGATCATCCCGTTCATCGAATGGAACACCGTCTCGAAATCTAGATTTCGCGGCCATTGCTGGACCTCGGCGGCGAGCTTGGATTGCAGTGGGTGGTCGTTGCATAGGTAGTACGCCGCCATCGTTGCCGCGCTCGTCGTCGTGTCGTGCGCTGCCAACATCAGAAAGACCATGTGATCGGCGATGTCTTCGTCCTCGTAGTACTCGCCGTCTTCCGTCTTCTCTCTACAGAAGTGGGCGAACACGTCTTGGTCGTTCGATGCGCGCTTTTTCTCGATTAGCTCCATGAAAAAGCGCTTGAGGTAGCGGCGGCCTTCCAATCCGCGATGGTACAAAAATCCTGGCGCATCGATTCGTACGACTCCGAGCGCCCCTTCCATCATGTCGGTGAACGCCTGGCTGATCTTCGGGATTTGGTTCTCCGAATCGTCGACCCAGCAGAACACCTCGAACGCAATGTCCAACAACAAGCGCTTCACTTCGTCGTAGAACAAGATGCTGTCTTGGGCCGCCCAACGCTGAACGGTCTTGTCGACGATTGCCTGAATCTTCGTCGCATACGCGCGCATGGCGGGCGGCTTGAAGGAGCTCTGCATGATGCCCCTGTGCATGCGGTGCTCGTCGTAGTCGCGCATGACGAGCCCGCCCTGGAAGAAGTCGGCCATGACGGTCTGCCAACCCATCTTGGTCGAGAAGTTCTTTTCGCGATCCATCAGGACCCGCTCCGCATAGTCCGGATGCAACAACAGCACGCACTTGCTGCCGGTGATCGAAATCCGACTGATGGCTCCGTACTTTTCGTAGTGGCGCTCGAACAGCGCGTGCGGGTCGCGAAAGATGTCCCAGGTCTTGCCCACGAACGGCCAACCGTAGTCGCCGCGTAGGTGGCTCAGGTCCCGATTGGCGGGTCGTTGGTCGTAGGGCAGCTCGCTCGCCTGGTCCATCTACTCTTGTATACACTTTGTAAAGTTGATTCGCCAACGAATAACGGATCGAATCGGGTCGCCCGCCGTGTGATCAACTTGCCGTCGAGTTGCGCCGGACCGAACCCGACTGGCCGCGCGAGGCCCGTCCCGATGCTTGGCGTCCTATGTTGGCGATCGGTGAGTAGCCGCGCCTCCCCCACCGCAGGAACGATATAAGCCAGGCTGTTCCCCACGGATGCGCCCACGACGACCCCCTGCTGCACCAACATCACGAGCGCGCTCGTCTCTTCCGCCTCCGGGTCGCCCAACACGACGTGGTCGATCGCCTCGAGCATCATCACCCAGTCCAGAGGGTCCCGAGGGAGCGACCCGCTCCGGAAGCATCGGGCCAACTCGTTGACCGTGCGCGCGGCGGCGGTCTGAGCTCCGGCGCTCGAGTCCGTCCCGTCCGCGAGTGCGATGAGGGTTCGGTGCCCGTCCCTCAGTACGGAGAGCCGATCGTGGCTCGTGTCATGGGTCGGTCGTTGTGACGCGCTGATTTCCAGTCTCATGATGCCCCCGGTTGCCTACTCATATTGTTTGCAACCGCCGTGCGTTACACACTATTCCCAGGTCATGGCCGAACACGCGACCCTACGCGGTGTGCTCAAGCGAAAACCCGTCATGGCCTGGGCGTTCTATGACTGGGCGAACTCGGCATTCGCGACGACGATCATGGCCGGGTTCTTTCCGGTCTTTTACAGCGCGATCAGCCAAGACCTCAGCACCGAGGACTCCCAGTTCTGGTTCAACGTCACTCTGGCGGCCGCCAGCGTCGTGATCGCCGTGTCCGCACCGATCCTCGGCGCCGTGGCTGACCGTGGCGGGAGCCGCAAGAAGTTCCTCGTCTTCTTTGCGAGCCTCGGGATGCTGATGAGCGCGGCGCTGGCCTGGGTGCATGCCGGTCAATGGTGGATGGGCTTGGCGCTCTATGGTCTCGGCACCGTCGGCTTTTCCGGCGCCAATGTTTTTTACGATTCCATGTTGGTCGATGTCGCCGAGGAGGAGGAGCTCGATCTCGTCTCGGCGCTTGGGTATTCGGCGGGTTACGTCGGAGGAGGCCTGCTCTTTGCGCTGAACGTGCTGATGGTTCTGAAGCCGGAGTGGTTTGGGTTCTCCGACGCGGACACGGCTGTCAAAGCATCATTCGTGAGTGTGGCGGTCTGGTGGGCGGTGTTCACTGTGCCGCTGCTGTCGTGGGTTCGGGAGACTCCGACCGAGGACGAGGCGTCAGGGCTCCAAGCCGTGCGGGAGGGTCTCCGGCAGCTAGCCGATACGCTCAAGGAGATTCGAAGCTTCAAGGTGCTCGTGCTCTTCCTCGTGGCGTACTGGATCTACATCGACGGCGTGAACACGGTCATCAAGACCGCCGTGTTCTTTGGCGACCGCGTGCTCGGCCTCGAACAAGCCGCCCTGATCACCGCCCTGCTGGTGACCCAGTTCGTCGCGTTTCCGGCCGCGCTCGCCTTCGGCGCGCTCGGTCAGCGGATCGGTGCCCAAACCCGCGATCCTGATCGGCATCGCTGTCTACCTAGCCGCCCTGGTCTACGCCTGGCGCTTCCTCCAGGATGAGGGCGACTTCTACGTGCTCGCCGTCGCGATCGGTCTAGTGCAGGGAGGCGTGCAGAGCCTCTCGCGTTCGCTCTACGCGCGGCTCGTTCCACGCTCCAAGACCGCCGAGTTCTTTGGCTTCTTCAACATGGTGGGCAAGTTCGCGACGATCTTCGGCCCACTCATGATCGCCTTCACGCCGATGGTGATCCCGGGCGCGACCGATCGCGATGGTATCCTGTCGCTTACGCTGTTGTTCCTCATCGGCGGCTTCCTACTCAGCCGCGTGCGCGTAGCCGAGGGCGTCGAAGCAGCGCGCCGGTTCGACGCCTGAGACGCGAAGCTCAGCCGTAGTGCACTGCCGGATTCTGCATGATGTCTTTGAAGGTTTTGGCTAGCTTGCCGCCCTGAAAACCGTCGATCACCCGATGGTCGAAGGTCGCGGCGATGCGCATGCTGGGCGCCACGACGAGCTGCCCATCGCGAACGGTGGGCTTTTCCTCCACCGCGCCCACCGCCAGGACCGCCGGGACGCGGGTGAAGGTCAGCAGCGGCGGGAAGGCTTCGGATATTCCGAGCACTCCCACACTGGTCACAATCGCGCTGCCGAAGGGGTCGTTGGGAATCCCCACGAGCGAGAGGTCGAGGTTGAAATCGTACTGCAGCCGGGCAACCAGGCGAAGGAGCGGCCCCATCACCAACGGGGGCATCTGGTCAAAGAGTTTCTTGGTGCGTTCGAGCAGGGGATCCTGGTGGTTCCGCACCTTGCGCGCACCTTCGCGAATCTCCCTTGCGATCTCTGCCATCGACTTGCGGTCGGCGTTCCGGACGAGCGCTTCGGAAAGGTCGGCCTCCTGCTCGTGGTCTGCGTCTTCGGGCGGGACCGCCACCAGCACGGAGATGTCCACGTCGTCACGCGCGAAGATCCGCCCACGCCGGATGATGCAGTTGCACCCAGGATGCGCCGCCAAGGTATCGGCGATTGCCTTGGTCACCAGGTGCGTCACCGTCAGGTGCTCACCGGTGCGCTCGGACTCCTTCGGCAAGAACTCCAGGGCGGCGGTCATGTCCAGGTCGATGGTTCCATAGATCGTCGGATCATCGGGTGCCGACCAGGCCACCGCGGCCATGCGACGCCAACTCGAGAGATTCTTCACGTAATGTCCGGTGATGTTTCTCGCCATGGGTAGCGCCTCACTAGCGCAGTGGAAGACCCATCCATACAGCGTTCCTTGCCAAAGGTGAAGTGCCCCAGAGTTGACCTCGGCTCCACGACGCGGCACGGATCTCCAACGGGCGCGATGTTGTTCATCGGCCGCGTCATCGACCCGTCTGCGTAGGAAGACGAAAGGGATGGTAGGTCACGGCGGTGAAAGATCCTCAGTGCATCGCGTTTCTGCAGTGGGCATTGCCGCGTCTTCAACTCCGTTGGCCTGGCTATCGAAAGGTTCGGCGTCAGGTCTGTAAACGGGTAGACCGTCGTATACAGGCCCTCGGCTTGGCCAGCGTGGAGTCCTACCGGGCCCGCTTGGAAGCGGACCCCGCGGAGTGGGCCGTTCTGGACGACCTGACGCGCATTACGATCTCACGCTTCTTTCGTGAGCGTGACGTCTTCACCTATCTATGCGAGACGGCGCTACCAGAGCTCCATGCGTTGGTCGCGCCTGAGCCGGTTAGGATCTGGAGCGCGGGTTGTGCCGCGGGGGAAGAAGCCTACACGTTGGCGATTGCCGCTCAGCAACAGAGGATCCCGGTGCGGATCGTAGCTACCGACTGGGACGAGCATCAGCTCCAAAGAGCGCGCGAAGCGCGTTACTCGGCCGGCTGCCTGAAGGATCTTCCGGAGCGGTGGTGGATGTCGGCCTTTGAGCAACGGGGTGACGAGTTTGTGCTGCGGGACGAGCTTCGCGCGAATGTGGAGCTCCTTCGGCAGGACATTCGACGAGACATGCCGGCTGGGCCGTTCCATCTCATCCTTTGCCGTTATCTAGCGTTCACGTATTTCGATGCGCAGCTACAGCGCAAAATCGCGGAACGCTTGCTCATGCGCACAATCCCGAACGGTTTCTTGGTGCTGGGCAAGCACGAATCGTGGCCTTTCGATGTCTCTGGCCTCGTCGAAACGCAGCCAGGGCTCCGCGTCTATCGGAAATTGTGAGAGAAGCAATCATGACCTCCGCGCCCAAAGTCTATTCCTATCGCTGGGTGATCTTGCTCGTTTTCATGCTGATCAACATGGTGGTCCAGATCCAGTGGCTGGCGCATGCGGCTGTGGCGAGGCCGGCGGCGGTCTTCTACGAAGGGCAGTTCGACCCGGCGTCCTTCATCAACATCGACTTCCTGGCCATGATCTACATGGTCACGTTCCTCGTGATGAGCTTTCCCGCCTCCTACGTGATCGATACGTATGGGATCAGGGTTGGCATTTCGCTCGGCGCCGTGCTCGTCGGTGTCTGCGGGCTGCTGAAGGGGCTGTTTGCGGACGACTTTACGGCGGTTGTCGTCGCGCAGCTGGGGTTGGCCGTGGCACAGCCGTTCATCCTCAACGCGGTGACCGCGGTTTCGGTGCGCTGGTTTCCACTCAGGGAACGGGGGATGGCCGCTGGCTTTTCGGCGCTTGCGCAGTATCTCGGCATCGTCATTGCGATGATCGTGACTCCGTTCATGGTCGGTTCCGATCCCTCGGAGCCCGGCTACGGAGCGGGATTCGAGCAGATGCTCTTGACCTACGGATGGCTCACGTTTGGCGTTGCCGTAGTCACCCTGCTGGTACTCAGAGAACGACCGCCGACGCCGCCTTCCGTCGAGACGATCGAGAAGCATTCCTTCGGGAAGGGTATCCGTCACATCCTGAAGCAACGAGACATGCTGATCACGCTCTATCTGTTTTTCGTGGGGCTGGGGATCTTCAACGCGGTGAGCTCGATGACGGACTCCATTGCCGCAAATGCGGGCGTGGAGGATTCGGACGGGCTAATCGGCGGGCTCATGCTCATCGGGGGAATCTTAGGCGCTTCGTTCTTGCCCGTGCTTTCCGACAAATTCCGCAAGAGAAAGATCTTCCTCGTCATTTGCATCGTCGGCATGGTGCCGGGAATCTTTGGGCTGACGTTTGCCGGCTACCTCTCTTCGGACGCGTCGACCGTCTACACGATCAGCCTCGTCTCCTCGTTCGTTCTCGGCTTCTTCATCATGAGCGCAGGCCCGCTCGGCTTTCAGTACGCCGCCGAAGTCAGCCACCCGGCTCCGGAGGCGACCTCCCAGGGCATGTTGCTCTGGGTAGGTCAGCTCACGGGCATGATCTTCGTCGCCGGCATGAGCTTCCAGAACAACCGCTATCTCCCGGCCTTCATGGTCGCCTTCGCCGTCCTTTCGTTGGTCTCGGCGGTAGTTGTTCTACTGCTGAGGGAATCTCCCATGATCATCACAGAGCAAGACCGGTTGGCCGTCTCTTAGACGAATAGGTCGAAGCGGGCGCAGTAGCTTGCGAAACGCTCGCGGATCTCATCTGGATCCAGGCCGAAGCCCTCAGTCGTGTGGATGTGACGAGGGCTCGCATTTTCGCGCTTGGCCCTCATGTACTCGTGCATTGCCGTCCGCGCCTCGTCGCCGAGCTCCATCCCAAGGACCCGGTATGCGTTGGCAATCGTTCCCACAGGGTCCTGGCCTAGGTCCGGGGCCCGGATGTGTGCAACCCGCCCAGCGGGGAGTCGGTCCAGCGCCGCGACCGCAGGTTCGAGCAGTCGCATCATGTAGCTGTCGGACACCTCATCGCCGATCGCGTGTGCGTCGACATCGCTGCTGAAAACCGACCTCGTGTAGGCATGCAGGCTGCAGATCGAGCTCAGGGTTTCCACAGGGTCGCGGTGGATGAACACGAAGCGAGCGTTAGGGGAACACCTCGAGAATCGCATCGACGAAGAACGTGTGCGTTGGATCCTTGAGGACGAATCGCTTTCCGTGGGGCCTATGATGGTGCACCAGCTGCAGTTGGCGACGATGGTGGCGGTAGGCGATGGTCGCGTCCTCTTCGAGGAGCCAGTCGACGTACCCGCCGACGCGGTACTGCACGTTGAACTGTGGCGTTCGGAAGACGTTGGTGAACATCCCGCGGCACTCGTCGGTCTGATACGCGTCCATCGGGTGGATCGCTCGGATGTTCGGCGAGATGATGTCGGCGAGCCGAAGAAACCCCGTGAGCTTGCGCTGCCGCCGTTCCGGGCCTTCGGGCGTGGGCACCGGATCGAAGCTTTCCCAGTGGGGCAGGGTGCGATTGTCCGGGTCCTCACCGAGCAATCGATGCAAGATCGTCGTGCCACTCCGAAACAACCCCAGCACGAAGATCTGGGGCGGGAGCTCCGTCTGCTCGATTTCGGGCGCTTCGCGAAGGGCTTGCTCGATTCGTAGATGGGTCGCTGCCATCCGGCCGCAATCGAGCCACGCCGCGATCTTGCCGATGAAGTTGAGTGCGGCGTCGTCGTTGAGCGATTGCGTGAGCGCATCGAGGGCCGCTCTGGTCTCTGGGGTCGGATCGCCTGCGGTAGGGTTCAGTCGTTGAGCGCGCTCCCACCAGATGTCGGAGGACGGCCGGCCGACCGGCGCGAATGAGCCGAAGCTGGCGTTCACCGCGCGAATCCACCAGGCATGCGAGTCACGCGCGCGCGTGAACTGGGGAACGCAGATCTCCGCTCGGCGTCTCATTTGAATCGGGGCTGGAAGATCGAGCTCGAGCGCGACCGACGTGGGCGGATAGTGGGGCTGGCGGCTCATGCGGGTCAAGACGTAACAAACCACGATTGGGGAGCAGCGCGTAGTTTTCGGCCTCTTCGGCAGGGTGACCGCGTGACCTCCAGCCCTAGAGGACGTAAAGTCGGCTCGAAGCGATGCGAACAGGAAGCAAAATCGTGACGGCTGCCGCCCTGAGTTTGCTCGTCGGCGCCGCGCCTGCTCTTGCCGAGCCTCCCGTTCAAGACGGGGCCGTCGTGACGATCAACACCCTCGGAACGACCCCAGATTATCCGATGCTCACCCGGGGCAGGGTCGTGTTCGTCAATGCGCAGCGGTTCGTCGGTGACCCGGGAGCCGCTCCCGACCGCAAAGGTCGCAGAAGCGCCTCCCGAGCCGCAGGCCACCGTGGACGATAGGCCTACTCCGCCCCAGGTTGGAGCGGTTTGGGTTGCCGCGCACTGGATCTACGGGCCCACCGGCTTCTCTTGGGTCGCCGGCCGGTACGTCGCCCCAAGAGTTGGCCACGTATTCGTCCCGCCGCGTTGGGCCTCTCTCGAGGGTCAGTTCTTCTTCTTCTCCGGTTTCTTCGTCCCGTATGGCGTGTACGTGCAGAGCCACTTCAATCGCTATTACTTCAGCGGCGTTCCGAAAAACCAGTCGCGAGCGAACCAGGGCCCGTACTGGCCGATAGGCGCACCCACCCGCGCCAACAGCTCGCTCACCAGCGCGACAGCGCGCGATCCCTACTGGCCGATCGGCGTTCGCCGCTAGGCGTTCGCCGCTAGGTGTTCAGGCCGCTTAGCGGCCCTTGACTGTACTGCGGGACGCCGAACGTGTTCACCGGCTTACCCATGGCATGCGTCAGCGACACGAGGAGCTTGCCGTGCGGCTCGCCCCCGAAGTCGATGTGTTGCCCGGTATTGAAGTAGCCCTGACAGCCACCGGCCAAGAGGAACGGGATGTCTCGGCGCGTGTGGCTGTTGCCCTTGCCGAGCTCGTTGACCCATACGACTACCGTGTTGTCGAGCAGTGTGTTGTCGCCCTCTTGGATGCCGTCCATCATCCCGAGCAGGTAAGCGAACTGCTCCGAGTACCACTTGTTGATTTCGAGCAAGTCCGCTTTGGCGCTACCATCGCTGTCGTCGTAGTGCGACAGACCGTGATGACCCTCGTCGAGGACCTGGGGCACCCAGTTGAAACGCACGCCACTCACGGAGCGCGACCACTGCAACGACGCAACACGGGTGAGGTCGCACGCGAGCGCCATGACGAGCATGTCCATCTGAGCCTTGCCGGTGACTGGGTACATGTCGTTCTGCTGGAAACTACCGCCGGGGAGGGCCAGGTCGGGCGAGGTGCAGGCTTCGCCGAAGTTGGTGGTCACCTCCAGGCGCCGCTCCAAATCGCGAATCGATTGCAAGTGCCTGTCGAGCTTTTGCTTGTCGTCATATCCCAGACGATTCTGGAATGCCGCATGGTTTTCCATGACCGCGTCGAGGACACTCTTTCGTCGTCGCTGAATCAGTTGCAGAGCGAATGGATCCGAATCGATGTCGCTGAAGAAGTCCGCGAAATTTTGATTTGGGTCTTCACGAGGTGGCACTGGTTGATCCGGCGCGCTGTACGACATTCGCGACCAAACCGACGAGCTCTTCACTTGCACGCCAAGCTCGAGCGATTTGAACTTGGTGACGACGTCCTTCGCGATCTCATCGGCGAGGTACTGGTCCACGGTTTGGCCGCCTCCCCAGCCGATGTACTGCTCTTGCCCCGCATCACACGAGCCTTCGCAGAACAGTGTGCCGGGAAGGATCTCGGCGTTGCTGAGCACGCAGGCCATGCCGGTCTGATGCCCATCGCCGATGGAGTCGTAGGCGACGTCTTGATCGACACCGTCGAGGAAGATCAGCTTGTTCGAGAAAGGCGCCATGGCCGCGTGCAGCGGATGCCCGCTCAGATCCATGTTGCCCGGCGGGCTCCAGATGTCCTGCCGTGTACCGTTGGCAGTGAACCAGAAGACGACACGTTTCGGCGCGCTCCCCGTCTGCGCTGCCCCTCTTTGTGGGAGCATGGCGTCCAGCATCGGTAGACCGATGGCCACCGTCCCACCGAAGATGGTGCCCTTGAGCATCGCGCGGCGCCTGATCCGTTTCACTGAGGCTCTCCTGTCTCGGATGCGAAGTCGACCGCGCGGCGGTAGAGAAATGCATTGGTCTGCGTGAGCGCGACGAGCAACGATCGAATGTTGAAGTTGGAAGACCGAAATACGTCGTTCAGTTGGTCCACGCTGCAGCTGTCTTCTTCAGTGACCGTTCGGTTGTACGCGAAACGGAACCACTGTGAGGACACGCACTCCTGAACCTGTGTGCTCTGCGCAAGCGCGGCCGCAAACTCGAGCGCCCCATCGTATTCACCGTCGATGTCGTCCGTCTGGACCACTTCACCGAGCGCATCGATAGGCATGCCATTCTGTTCATCTCGCCACAGCCCGACGCCATCGTAGTGCTCGAAGATGAAGCCGATCGGGTTCATCAAGGTGTGGCACCCGGCGCAGGCCGGATTTGCGCCGATCTCCTCGAACTGCTCCTTGGTGGTCTTGTTCGGGTCGAGCTCGGGCGGTTCGATCACCAAGTCGTTGGGCGGTGGGGGAAGCGTGTTGCACATCAGCTGCTCGCGAACGAACTTCCCGCGGAACACCGGCGAGCTCTGATTGGCGTTCGCATGGGTTGCCATGAGCCCCGCGCTCGTGAGAAGCCCCGCGCGACGCTCGGGGTCGAGCTGGACCTGGCGAAACTCTGGCCCCGCAACTGAATCGAGCACGTCGTCGCCGTAAAAGGTCGCGAGATCTTCGTTCATGAAGCTGTAGTTAGCCGTCAGCAGAGTTTGCAAGGAGCCGTCTCCCTCGAGGATGACGTGCTCGACGAATGCCCGGATTTCTTCGGTCCAAAGAGGGCGTAGCGAGGCGCTGAACGCTGGATAGACGCTCGTATCCTTCGTCACGGTGTCGAGATGAGTCAGCAAGAGCCACTGGGTGTGAAAGTTCCGAATGAGGTCCCGCGCCCTGTCGTCGTCGAGCATCCGCGTTGCTTGTGCAGCGATTTGCTCCTTGGTCGTGAGCTCGTCCGCCTCCGCTGCGGCGAAGAGCACAGCGTCGGGCATGGTGTTCCACAACATGTACGAAAGCTTGGTGGCCATCTCCCAGCTGGTGAACGGTACAACGTCGCCCTCGACCGGAGTTTCATCGCCCAGTTCCGGCCGATAGAGGAACGCCGGGGACTGAAGCACCGCCTCGATGATGACTTGAATGCCGTCTTCGAAACGCCCGAGGTCGGGTTCGTTGATCGCCCAGTCGAAGACGCTCTTGAGGAGCTCGACTTCAGTCTGCGACAGCGGTCGGCGAAACGCCCGTCTCCCAAAATCTCCAATGAACGCAAGCGCGCAGGCGTCGCTACCGTCGAGCCCAGGATCACATTCAGGCAGCAGGGCGTTCATGTCGAGCACCGCCCGAGCGCCCACTCCTTCGGCAACTTTCATGTACTGCTCGATCAGCAGATTGCTGCTCGTCAGCGCCGCTGCTTGGTTGTTGAATCCCGCGACCTCTTCCTCCGGCGGAAGCACGTCCGCAGGATTGGTCGTATCGCCGAGGAGGTCGCGAACCGTGTTGTTGTACTCGAACCGTGTCAGCCGCCGGATCGGCGTATCCACCACACACAGACCCTTCGCGACGCTGTCGTTGATGGCACGTTCACCACTACCGCCGATTGTTCCATTGCAACCGACGAGGAAGACAGCACTAAGCAACAGACAGAATTTAATCCCTTGGGGCGGCAATCCGGAGGCTCCTTCAACGAGAGCCTTCCAGGATACACCCTAAAGGGTCGAGGCGCACTCCCGGCGACGAAAAAGGGGACAGTCCCCCTTTTCTGAAGGGCTAATTCGCTTCCGAGGGGGTCGGCCCAGAAAAGAGGACAGTCCCCCAGTGCGGGCCTCAGTCCTTCTTCAACAGCGCTTCGACCACACTTGGGTCGGCGAGGGTTGAAAGGTCGCCGAGTTGATCTGTCTCGCCAGCGGCGATCTTGCGGAGAATTCGCCGCATGATCTTGCCGGATCGGGTCTTGGGAAGCCCCGTGACCACGCGAACTTCGTCAGGCGTGGCGATTGGACCGATGACCTTGCGCACCTGCTCCTTGAGCGCCCCTTGAAGCTCGTGAGGCTCCCAACCGGCGCCCGTGATGGGCACCACGAAGGCAAAGATGCCTTGCCCCTTGATCTCGTGCGGGCAGGGAACGACTGCTGCTTCCGCGACGGCTGGGTGCGCGACTAGGGCACTCTCCACCTCGGCGGTGCCCATACGGTGTCCGGCGACGTTGATCACGTCGTCCACGCGACCGGTGATCCAATAGTACCCGTCCTCGTCGCGGCGGCAGCCATCGCCCGTGAAGTAGAACGGCGGGTATTGCGAGAAGTACGTTTCGACAAAGCGTCGGTGGTTTCCGTGGATCGTTCGCGCTTGGCCCGGCCACGGCCGCGCGATGCAAAGCAAACCACTGACATCGTTGCCCTCGAGGACCTTGCCGTCGTGGTCCACGAGAATCGGCTCGATGCCGAACAAGGGTAAGGTTGCCGAACCCGGGTTTCGTGGGCGTTGCGTTGGGCAGCGGGCTGATCATCACGCCACCGGTCTCCGTCTGCCACCAAGTGTCGACGATCGGAAGCTTCCCTTCGCCGACCACGTCGCTATACCAGCGCCACACCTCGGGGTTGATCGGCTCGCCTACCGTGCCGAGGATGCGCAACGATTTGCGGCTCGACCCCTGCACGGGCTGCGAGCCTTCGCGCATGAGGGCTCGCAATGCGGTGGGGGAGGTATAAAGGGTGGTCGCGCCGATATCGTCGATGACGTTCCAATACCTGCTCGCGTCGGGGTAGGTCGGGACCGATTCGAACATGACCGTGGTGACCCCGTTCGCCAGCGGCCCATAGATGATGTAGCTGTGGCCCGTGACCCAACCGATGTCGGCCGCGCAGAAGTGGATATCATCAGGGCCGACGTCGAACACGTACTTGAATGTGGATGCGGTGTAGGTGAGGTAACCCGCCGTCGTGTGAACCAGGCCCTTGGGCTTTCCGGTCGAGCCCGAGGTGTAGAGGATGAACAGAGGGTCTTCGGAGGCCATCCACTCCGCGGGACAAGTGATCCGTTGCTCTGCCATCGCTTCGTGCAACCACAGATCACGACCTTGCTCCATCTTGACCTTTGTCTCGGTGCGTTTGACGACTAGCACCTTCTCGATGACAGCAAGTCCGTCGACCGCGTCGTCCGAGATGTCCTTGAGTGGAATCCGCTTCCCGCCACGCAGACCTTCGTTTGCGGTCACGAGCACCTTGGCTTGGGCGTCGATGATGCGGTCACGGAGAGCCTCCGCACTGAACCCGCCGAACACGATCGAATGCACCGCACCAATACGAGCACACGCGAGCATGGTGTACGCGAGCTCTGGCACCATGGGCAGGTAGATACAGACTCGATCTCCCTTTCGCACACCCAACGACTTCAACGTGTTGGCGACGCGGCCGACCGCGGCTTTGAGGTCCGCAAACGAGATGTGCTCATACTCGCCGGGCTCGTCCTTGACGAAGATGATGGCTGTCTTGTCGGGGTCTGTCGCCGCGTGCCGGTCGACACAGTTGACCGACGCGTTGAGGCGCCCGCCCGCGAACCAAACGAATTCCCCTGGCCCGTGTTCTTCGAACACAGTGTGCGGCTCGTAGAACCAGTGGAGCTCGTTGCTCTGCTCACGCCAGAACTCTTCGTTCCCGGCGAGACTGCGCTCGTAGAGACTCCTATATTCCTCGAGGCTAGTAATGCGTTTTCTAGATCTCAGAGTCGGTTGTGTCAGCGCCATCGCTAAACCTTATACCCTTGACATCGGGCCGCAGCTAGACAGTCTTCCAGCAGGAGAAGCCCGGATGCGGCCCATAGATTCTCATCGTACCCGTTTGCCAGCGCTGCCCGTGCTTCCTGTAGTTCTGGTGGCCCTGTTAGTCTTGGGCCTCGGGCATGCGCCGCTCGGCTGTACCGCCTCTCAGCTCACGACCAACGCCGCCAACATCGTGATGCTGTACGACGTGCCCGTCGGCTGCGAGAACTTGGGCGTGGTGATCGGCCGCGGTGGCGGCATGTCGGGCGCCTACTCGAAACCGAGCGTGCTTCGAGAGTCCGCGGAGAACGACGCACGGAACATGGCCGCGGAGCGGGGGGCGACGCACTTGCTGTTGCATCCGGAAGAGCTCGCGCAGGGAGACGGACGTGGGCCTTCTGAGCAAGACACGGCGCCCGCCATGGCCCATGGCAGCGGCACCGGCTCGACCGTGACCGTGGCCCGGAACCGCATTCAAGTGTGTGCTCGAGGTGCCGCCCGCACAGGACGCAGCTTCGATTCGAGTAGGCGGAGCTTTCATCGCCGTGCAAGCGCCTACGTCCATCTCGATGGCGCCGCTCGGTGAGCTAAAGAGCATCACGGTCTTTCACAGAGTGCCGCTACCGTCGGGGACCGGGATGAGCGAAACGGAGCTCTTGAAAGTCGAAGACCAAGCGGAAATTCAGCGAGTCGTCGCTTCGTTGAAGCAGGTTGCAGAGGATCCAATGAAGTACATGCCCACGCACCGTGTGGAGTTCGTCGGAGCGCTCGGCGTTCAGTCGCTGCTCTATGGGTTCGGGTATCTGCAGTACGCCGGCAGCGTCTACCGGTTGACGACCGGCGGTTTCGAGACAGTGCTGAAGCTGAGGGAAGAGCCGGCGGGGCCGGAGGTCGAGACCGATGTGCCCCCGGCCGAAGCACCCCCAGCGCCACCTCCACCCCCAGCGCCCGCGGACCCCGCGCCCGAGCAACCCCTAGATCCCGACTGAAACGGCGGCCCGTAGTTTGGCAATCCGTTGCCAGCAGATTCATAGGATGGGATTGGGTTTGCTGCCTCACCGGATGTGGCACTCGTTCATCCGGCTCGCTGGTCGCCAATTGATCTTGAGCGTAGACTCGCCCCCATGTCTCTACAAAAAGCGCTCCTGTTCTTCCTGCTCGGCCTGGCGGTTGGCTGTTCGTCCAATGACGGCGGGAGCTCCCTTTCCGATGACGCCCTAGAAATGCTTCCGCGCACGACGGTCGAGTGCAAGACCTACGACTGTGGCGAGCCTCCCACGGATGGCGACTGCGACGACTGGCAGGGAGGGGAGCACGCCGATCAGTACGATTGCATGCTGGACTGCCCACGCGGCGGGCCGATCGCGCCGATCGCGGTGCACTTCGAGTGCAACGAAGTTCACGTGGTGTCGTGCAAAGACCTCTCGAACGTGGTCGTCGAGTTTGAAGACGGCGAGCACTACAAGTACGACGGACTCGACGGGCATTATGGCACGTTCGGCGCGGGCGACCGTCAGATCGCTGGGGTGTGGGTCAAGGCTGGCAACAACGGTATTGGAGACGGCCCGGGCTATGGTGAGCGCTTTGATTCGGACCTCGACTGCGACACCCCTCCGATGGATGGCGGAGTTCCGGATGGCGGTGATGACGCCGGGGTCGATGCTGGCTGCGATCAGGACGACAGTGACTGCGACGGCGACGGCGACAGCGACAGTGACTGCGACAGTGACAGTGACAGTGACAGTGACAGTGACAGTGACAGCGATGGGGACACGGATAGTGATGCGCACTGCGGGGGATGCGCGTGTGATGACAGCGACTGCAACGACTGTGACCGTAGCGAGTTGGACTGCTGCCAGGGCGGCCCGGTTGGGGAGATCGCAGTGGAGTTCGAGTGCTTCGAGGTTCACATCACGTCGTGCAAGGAGCTCTCGAACGTCGTTCTCGAATTCGAAGATGGCGAGCACTACAAATTCGACGACCTCGAGGGTCACTGCATCACTCTAGGCGCCGGTGACCGTCACATCGTTGGTGTGTGGGTGAAGGCCGGCAACAACAAGAGCGGTGATGGTCCCGGATACGGCGAGCGCTTCGACTCCGACCTCGATTGCGAGCCTCCTCCCGAGCCAGACGCGGGCGTGCCTGACGCCGGCGAGGAGGATGCTGGCGAAGAGGATGCCGGTGAAGAGGACGCTGGCGAAGAGGACGCCGGCATCGTCGTTCAGTGAACGGGCAGCGATCTATCCATAGCGGGCGTTCCACTCATCTCGGGGCAAGCCCGTTGATGAATCGACGTAGGTGACCAGTCGCGCTGAGCATATGCGGGACGAAACCCATGTGGCTCGTCCGGTACCAATGGATCTCGGGCTCGCCCCATCGGCTCCACATCGTCCGAAGGACGTCGGCTTCGAAGAAGTGATCTTTCTCAGCGGCGAACAACAAAATTCGGTCGGCTGGAATGACCGGCTCCAGCTCATCCCATCCGATCCTCGTGAAGAAGTCGCCGAAGTCACGAGGGGCCCAGCCGAACCGCGCGAGGTCCTTTCGCATCGGGCCGAGCACCGGTGCATCCCGTAAGAGCGCGCCCATGTCCATGTGGGCGACGAAGGGTGCGGAGAAATCAAAGCGCGGCTCGAGGCACGCGAGGGTCGCGGCGAAAGAGCCGCCGAGCGATAAGCCTGCGACGCCGACAGGGCCCGGCGACTCGTCGAGCATCACGGACAGCAGGGTGCGCGCGTCGAGGATGGTTTGACGTATCGCCTCGAAGCTACGAACCACATCGGCGGTCCAGTACCGCTCGCCGTCGTAGGGAGAGCTCCGAGGCTTCCGGCGGCCATGGTAGGGCGGTTGGAGTTGAACGATCTCCATATCGAGCGTTCGAGCCATCGCACCCAGGAGCCCATGCTCTTCAATCACTGTTTCAGGCTGCATGTAACCATGAATGTAGAGGAGGCGCGGACGCCCGGCGGTGCCGTTCGGCCTTATTCGTTTCGCATACACGGTTTGGATGCGGCGCCTGCGCGCATGGTAGTGCTCGTTGAACAGTGGCTCGATCGGTTCGTGCAGCGAAGCAAACGACAAATCCTCGTTCTCGAAACCTGGCAGTGACCAACGGCGGCTCGTTCGGACGCGTGGAATCCGATCGGGAGCAGGGAACAGCTCTTCTCGGGAGACGCCTTCGTACGCATGGAGGCGATCGAGCGTATTGCGCGGGCGAGACCGAAACAGCTGGAGCGGGCGCACGAGCACGCCCGCCATGTCATCCAGATTTGGCAAGAAGGCCTTCCTTCACCAGCCAATCATAGTTGTCTTGGACGGCCACCGTCATCGGCTGGAATCGGTAGTCGAGCTCCCCGAGATGCTTGCTGCGTTCGTAGTTGATCCATGAGTCCTTTCCGGCCTGTGGAGTGTCTTCAGTGACCACGCCTTTGACGCGCCCCCACGCGGAGGTGCTCGATGTATGAATGAACGTCTCGACTCCTTTGGATGCCGCCGCGTCGATCATAATGTTTGACGTTGGACGATGAAGAGCGGTGACATCCCAACCTTCACTGACGAGAAGCTGGATCAGATTAATGCCGATGAAGCCGGTGCCACCGGTGACGAATGCAGTCTTGGCCATTGCTTGCGGTCCTTTGGCGGGTGCCGATACTCTTCGGTTCGAACAGCCGCTGTCAATGACTGACCCACGGTGCTAAGTGAGGCCCCGTGAATCGGCATGCAACACTAGCGGACTTCGCCCGACCGCTCCAGCCACCCGGCGGCATGATGATTTGGGTCTTCATTTTCATGGAGCTCTTGGCGTTCGGCTTGGCTTTCATCGTCTTCTTGGTTCTGCGCGAGAAGAGTTTGGCTGTGTTCGAGTCGTCTCAGGCCGAGCTCAATCAAGTGCTCGCGTTCGTCAATACCTTGGTGCTTGTCACGAGTGGCTATTTCGTCGTGGTTGCCAACGGGTTTTACGACCGGAGCGACGATCGCTCCTCGGTCCGTTGGCTCGCCGCCGCGATCGCGCTGGGCGCCACCTTCGTGGTCATCAAGGCCATCGAATACAACGACAAGATTTCTCACGGGCTTACCACCGGGGTGAATCAGTTCTTTGATTTCTACTGGTTGCTCACCGGTTTTCATCTCTTCCACGTGCTGCTCGGCATCTTGGTTCTCGCCTACATGGCGAGGAAGATACGCACAGGAGAGGGATTTGCGGCGGCGGATTTCAACCTCAAGACAGGCAGCGCATTTTGGCACATGTGCGACCTGATTTGGGTGGTCCTCTTTCCCATCCTCTACCTGATTTGAGAACGCCGTGAAGAGCTTCATCATCAAGGAAGGTGCGGTCTGGCTGACTTTGGTAGTCCTGACGGTGTTCGGCTTCTATAACTACGAGGGCCAAGGCAGCAACGTCGCCTACATCGTGCTCGCCGTGGGATTGACCAAGTTCTTCCTGATCTTTTTCGACTTCATGGAGATGAAGCACGCGCACCGCGTTTGGCAGATCTCCATGGTGCTGTTCGTGGCCGTGCTATTCGGCGCGATCTCCTTTAGTGTCTGAGCGTGGCTGGCAACGAAACTCGAGTCCTCCTGCTCGAAGGCATCCACGAGGCTGCGGTCGAGAGCTTTGCCGCCGCGGGCTACGGCAACGTCGAGCGCCTCGCGCACTCCCTCACGGGTTCGGATCTGCTGGATGCCATCGGTGACGTGGACTTGATCGGCATTCGGTCCCGCACCCGATTAGACGCCACGGCTCTCGATGCGGCGAAGAAGCTCAAAGCCATCGGTTGCTTTTGCATCGGTACCAACCAGGTCGATCTCGATTCAGCACGCCGCATGGGCATCCCCGTCTTCAACGCCCCCTTCTCCAACACCCGGAGCGTCGCCGAGCTCGCGATCGCCGACATCATTCTTCTCATGCGCGGGATTCCCGAAAAATCCGCTCGGGCACACCGCGGCGAGTGGGCGAAGACGGCACGCAACGCCTACGAAGTGCGGGGAAAGTGTTTGGGCATCGTCGGCTATGGTCGCATCGGAAGCCAGCTCGGGATCCTCGCCGAGGGGCTAGGGATGCGGGTTCTCTACTACGACGTCGAGCACAAGCTACCGTTCGGCAATGCCGCGCCGGTGAACAGCCTTGATGAGCTGCTCACCGAGGCCGATGTCGTCAGCCTACACATCCCCGAGACGCCGGTGACTCGCAACATCATCGACGCCGATGCGATGAAGGCGATGCGTCGGGGTGCGCTATTGATCAACGCGGCGCGGGGCAGCGTCGTCGATATCGAAGCCTTGGCGCAGGCTCTCGAGACAGGCCACATCGGTGGAGCCGCGATCGACGTGTTTCCCGTCGAACCGAAGTCGAACCAGGAAAGATTCGAGTCGCCTCTGCGGGAGTTCGACAACGTCATCCTCACCCCCCACATCGGCGGTGCCACCGAAGAAGCGCAGTTCAACATCGCCCGCGAGGTTGTTGCAAAGTTGGTCAAGTACAACGACAACGGCTCCACCGCGTCTGCGGTCAACTTCCCACAAGTCACCATTCCCGATCATGAGAACCGCCGGCGCATTCTGCACATCCACAAGAACGAGCCGGGTGTCATGGAGCAGATCAACCACGTGTTCTCCGTGAACGGGGTGAACGTCGCGGCCCAGTATCTCGAGACTCAGGGGGATGTCGGGTACGTCGTCATGGACATCGAGTTGGAAGACGCGGGCCCCCTACTCGACGAGCTCAGGGCGATTTCCGCGACGATCCGCGTTCGCGTCCTCCACTGAGGCTAGATCGCTTCCTCGTCGATCCAGGCCATGAACACGGTGTACCCAAGCGACAGGATCACGGCGCCCACGAATAGCCCGAGGATCCCTCCGGCCATGAAGCCACCCAACGAGCCCATGAAAAGGATCAGCATCGGTGTGCTCGAGCCACGCCCCATCAGCCACGGCTTCAGCACGTTGTCACTGAGCCCGACCAATAATGCCCAGATGGCGAACATGACGGCTACGAGGGTCGAGCTCGTCGAGAACACGTAGAAAATCACCGGAATCAAGATGATGGTCGAAGGGAGCTGCATCACAGCGAGGATCAAGATCAACAATGTCCATAGCCCTGCGGCGGGGACCCCGACGACCATCATCCCGAGGCCCGCGAGAAGCGATTGGATCACCGCGACGCCGAGAACGCCGCGCGTCACGCTTTGTACGCTCGATGCGGCGAGCTCCACCATCTCCGGTCCCCGCTTGCCCGCGATGAGGAACGCGGCTTTGCGCGCCAACGTTGTGGCACGCTCGCCGTTCGGGAGCAGCGCGCCGGCAATGAAGATCGTCACGACGAACATGAGTAGGCCCAACCCTAGATTACCGATGGTGGACGCCATCCACACGCCGATGTCCTTGAGGTGCGGGGCGAGCTTGACGAGCGCCGACTCGAGATTCTGAGACGCGCCCAACCAGAGCGCGTGCAAACGATCGCCGATGAGCGGCCATTCGGCGATGTTCTGCGGCGGAGGCGGCACCTCGATCTCATCGTGCATGAAATCGTCCGATAGGCCGGCCGTCGAGTCGACCAGACTTGCGCCGAGGGTGAGCGCCGGAACGATCAGCACCAACAGGGCGATCGCGACCAGCAACGCAGCGGCAAGCCTGGGGCGTCCACCGAGTGCCCGCGAGAGCCTGGCGTATGGGGTCTGCACCGCGATGGCGATCACGACACCCCCGAGGATGGGGTTGATGAATGGCCCCAGAATCTTTAGGCACCAGAACGCCAGCAGCGCGAGAAGGCTCAACCGCACCGCAGCCGCATCACACGTCTGTCGAAACCTCGACCCTCTTCGGTGTCTTCGCTCGATGTCATTGACGTTCTCCCTGTCCGAGGATACTCCGTACCGGGTCCATGACGCGACTTCACGATCACTGCAAAACGCGTGAAATCAATCTGTGGGGGGCGGCATCGCCGACTAGCTACCGCTCACCCAAAGCAACGCTGCGTCGCGGTCAGCCATCGGGAACGACCGGGCCTCCGCGCTCAGGAATCGCGATGCGATGCGCGGCATCGCAGAAACCAGCCGATCGCTCGTGACCAGCGCGATGCGTCGAATCTTGTCCTGGTGCTCCCTAACGAAGCGTAGATGAGAGCCGAGCGCCGACAGGTCATCCCACCCGGGAAAGTGCTCCGCCACGATCATCAAGCCTTTGAGCTCACCTGCTTTCTCGATGTACGGATCGAGCTCTGCGCCGACGCGTTCGAAGTCGGCGGCCTCGAGCTCTCCCTTGGGTTGCAAGATCAACACGCCCTGCTCCTCATTGAGCTCGAACGACAAATGGCCTTGTGACGGCGGTTCCGAGATCCACTCGCGCGCGGCTTCGAGGTCGTCGTCATCGAACACCCGAACCTCGCCCGGCACGGCAAAGCCAAACGCCCTGATCATGTTCTCGATCCAGTCGACATCGGTCACCACGGCGACACGTTCGAACGAAGTGAGGTGCTTCATCCCCACCTTGGCGTCCTCCCAGGCCGCGCCTCCGGTGTAGCCTTTGAACTCGTTCCCGAAGACGTAGAGCAAGCGCACCTTCTTGTGTCGGGTCAGCTGCTCTTCGACCGCCGGAACGAGGACGGTCTTGTAGTCCTCCGCCGTGACTTCGCCGCTTGCTTTGAGTCCGAGCACTCGCTCGGGTAGGTCCGTCATCACCTCGATCATGGGGCGCTCCTTTCGATGTCGCGTGCCGGTAGCACCGGGCGCGAACTATGGCATGGTCGCGCCCGCATCATGACCGACAAGATTACAGCAAACAAAGTGGTTTCTCTTGCGTACACCCTGCGCGACGATGACGGTGAAGTCATTGATGAGTCCGAGAGCGGGAGCCCCCTGCTGTATCTTCACGGCGCCCAGAACATCGTTCCTGGCCTCGAGGAGCAGCTCGAAGGTGTCGCCGAGGGTGAGTCGATCAAGGCCACCGTGTCGCCCGAGAAGGGATACGGCCCACGGATCGGCACGGCTCGTGAAGTTCCGCGCAACTTGTTTCCTGCCGACGCGGATCTAACCGCGGGCATGCAGGTCCTCGCGCACGATGATTCGGGCCGGCAACTCCCCTTCTTCATCACGGGCATCAGCGAAGACACGATCACGGTCGATCCAAATCACCCGCTTGCGGGCGAGACCCTGCACTTCGAGGTGACAGTCGAGTCGCTCCGAGACGCATCCGACGAAGAGATCGAGCACGGCCACCCGCACGGCCCCGGTGGTCACCACCACTGAGCGACGCCCACGTCAGAACAGGAACTGGAGCTGTAGGTCGAAACGGAAGGCGTTGCGCCGGCCCGCTTCCCATCGCTGGGCTTGCCACGCGGCTTCCGCGACGACCTTGAGGCTGTTGCCGATGATGTGCGAAGTGCCCGCTACCGCCAGCTCGTTGTTGGTGGTCTGATCGCCATTCTGACCATACTGCTGGATGGCGGCAGCCGGATCGGTAGCGTTCGCGATCTGGAACTCGCCGTAGCTCCTCGCGTCGCTCCGGAGCCACGGGGTGAGGTAGGTGACGCTGTACCGCAGAGCGAGCTCCCATATCAGAGAGAACCGATAGCCCGTCTCGGCCATGAAACCGATCGGGCCAAAGAGGATTTTGCCACCCTCCCACGGCTTGTACCAAGCCAGATAGCTGACGACGTTCATGTGGAGGTGTCGGATCTTTCCGAGCCATTCCGCGGAAAGACGTAGACCGAGGTCTTCCGTGGCCTCGGGGCGTGCGTCCCACGAGATGCCGACGCCCACGCTGTGCCGAAGCTCCTTGCTGCCCGTGACATCACTGTTGGTGTCGGTGTTGATGGCCCCGAAGTTCTTTGCGGCACGAGCCGTGAGCTCCGGGTGAAACTCGCTGACCACTTCGCCGAACCCGAAATCCGAAGCGCTTTGTGGAACTTCACCATAGACCTCCGTGATGCCCACTGCGTGAGCGGCGCGCGCGTTGGTCCCGCTGAAGATGCCGATTGCGTACTCCGCTTTGAGAAAGCCTCCGGTGCCCAGCATCTCTGCCTCAATTTGGCGCTCGGAGCCGAACATCCGGGTGGTGGGCGCCCAGTCCACGAGCGAAAGGGCGGCAAAGGACTGCGCGCGGTAGCGGTCA
>PVMK01119008.1_pt1 | contig 22715 bp, 17 predicted proteins | sample 1853481 | NCBI WGS metagenome assembly PVMK01 (sample SAMN08533507, study PRJNA380276) | Marine sediment metagenome, whole genome shotgun sequencing project. | reverse complement strand
GCTTGGCTGGACCGCCCCGGCGGGCTGGGCCGCCACTGTCTTGGCTCCCGTGGGCTTCTGAGCCTCGGCCTCAGCCTTTGGCTCCGATCGCTTGGATGCCTTGGCGCGCACTGGGCTCTTCCTACGGGACTGTCCTGTCGTTGCCTGTTCTGTCGCTGCCTGTCTTGCCATTTTCCCTCTCGCCTTCCGGTGGCGCCCCGCAATGTGTGGCACCCCGATTACTGGCTGAACACTCGAAACCGCCCGACTCTTCCACCGAGCGTGAACCAACCGCTGTGGTCGAGTGGAGATGCACGCACCGTGCCGGAATGCAGAGCAAGTGTGAATCCGCCCCTCGAACGGGTGCCTTTGTCGTGGGGGTCAGTGGGAGTATATGGGTCCTCGACTGACCTTGGGAAGGGGTATTCTGCGTGTTTCTGCCTACAAATTCCAGTGACAAGCCTGCTCGTCGCGAGCTACTGGAATCGGTGCGGCGGCACCTCGTGCTCGCCGTAGCCGCCCTCTCCGCGATGTTGGTTTCCGCTGCGGCCACCGCCGGCTACGCCTGGGTGGTCGGCCCGCTTGTGCGCAGTTTAGAGGGCGATTTGGGGGATCAACTGGCACCGCCCACGCTTGTTTTCCCGAGCCTGTCCGCAACTCAGATCGTCTGGCTTCTCGTCTTGCTCGGCCTCGTGAGTGCGATCTCCGAGACGATTCGGGCGCAGCTCAGCGCCAGGCTTCAACTCCGGGTTGTCCGGGAATTCCGGGGCAAAGTCCTTGCCCACGTACTGTCACTCGAGCCGACGACCCTCTTTCGCTGGCCTCGCGGGGAGCTGGCTTCCCGCATCCAGGTTGAGGTGCATGGGGTACGGACCCTACTCCATTTGGGCGTCATCCAGGGCATTCGGAGCACACTGGTGGCTACTGCACTGGCCATTGTGGCCCTGCGGGTGGACACTGCGCTAGCCATCCCTGGGCTCCTGGTGCTGCCCTTGGCGGTCGCGGGCATCGTGTTTGCAGCCCGCCCAGCGCGGAGGTTTCAGCGCGACCTCTTTGCAGCGGAGTCTTCTGTGGTCTCCGATACGGCCGAGGCCGTCGACGGGGCCGCGGTCCTGCGGGCCTATGAGGCAGTCGAGCCGATGTGGAGGAAAATCGACCAGGGGGCCGCGCGATCGGAGGAGCGGGGGATTGCGGCCGAGACCTGGAGCGCGGCAGCCGGCCCTCTGGTGGAGCTGGCTGGGGCGCTTGGTATCGCGCTGGTCTTCGCGCTTGCCTGGTCGACTCGGGGTTCTGTGGACCTGGCGGCGATGGGGACGGTGTTGGTCGCCCTCGTCCTGATGTATCGGCCTCTTCACGGGCTGGCTCACGCGGTGTTTGGGTGGTGGTCGGGCCTGGCTTCCTTGGACCGGCTCGACGAGCTCTTTGGCTTATCCGCCGACCCAACCGGCACAGCGGCGGTGCAGCGCACCGAACCAGTGACATCGCTCCGTTTGGAAGATCTCTCGTTCGACTACGCCGGCGAGCCGGTGCTGAAAGGCGTGACTGCGTCGCTGTCTGAGGGCGAGGTCGTCGCGATCACCGGCCCCAGTGGTGCGGGCAAGTCGACCTTGCTCGGCCTGGTTGCGGGGGTCCTTCGACCGGCTGGTGGCGGTATCCTCATCGATGGGTCGCCCGCCCCGCGTGGTGTCCTCATCGCCGCGACCGCGTGGATGCCCCAAAACCCCACGCTCTTCCACGACACCATCCTCAACAACGTGAGCCTCGGCTCTGCGCGCCCCGATCGCACGCGCGTGCTCGAGATGTGTCGACGCGTCGACGCGCACGCGTTCATTGCCGCGAGACCGGAGGGCTATGAGGGTGTTCTTCAGGAAGGCGGGACCGATCTTTCGATGGGCCAGCGGCAAAGGATCACGTTGGCGCGCGCGCTCTACCGGGGCGCGCCGGTGCTGCTTCTGGACGAGCCAACCTCGGCCCTTGACGACGCGCACGAGCGAGACGTCATGCGTGTGTGCCGGGAGCACGCAGATCTCGGAGGATTGGTGATCGTCGCGACCCATCGCGAGGATTTCCTTCGCCATGCGGACCGCGTGCTAGAGCTGCGGGACGGAACGGTGATCGAGTGGGAACGACGAACCGCAGACGCGCTATTGCACTAGCGAGCCTCGTATCGCTGACGGCTTGGACGGGAGGCGTATCGGCGGGCTCAGACCCCGTGGTCATCGCTCAGGCCGTGCGAAACCTCGATGCCGACCACGATCAGGCGATTGCCGCCGTGTACGTCCTTCAGGCGGGCGGTGAGCGGGCGGCCACGCAGATCCGCGACGCGTGGCCGACCCTTACTGTGTTGGGGCAGAGGCGCGCACTCGGCGCGCTCTCCCAACTCGCCAAGGACCACGAAGCGGCGATCGAAGCCTTGGTCGAAGCGGCTCGCTCCGTCGATGAGGACAACCGAGAGCGTGCGCTTGCGATCTTGAGCCGCACCACGCCCCGGGGACGCGACGGCCTGGTCTCGCTCCTCTCCGATCGGGCCGTCGGCGACCGCGCGGCATCCCTGTTGGCGCGCACCGAGCCCGACTTCGCCATCGCGCCGCTGCTCAGCGCGCTTGCCGACCCGGGGGGCGCGGACCGGCATGGGCTCCGCAGCGCGCTTGGGACTGCGGTCCAGCGTTCGGACCAGGACGCGAAGCCACGGCTACGCGGATGGCTCTCCAGCGAGCCTCCAGCCGCATCGGTTGCCAGTGCCGCGATGGGCCTCACCTCACTCCACGAGCACCGGGACGTCGTCGCTTCCTTCGCCGAATATGCGGTCGTGCGGTCGATCGACTTCGCTGCTCAATGGCGACTGCTTCAAAGTGCCGGGGCGGCAGGAGCGAGCGACGAGGTCGACCGGTGGGTGCGAAGTCAGCTCGACGGCCCAGAGGAATGGATGCTTCGCCAAGCCGCGGTGGATGCGATCACCGCACGCGGGCATCGGGAGCATGCACGCGGTTCGCTGCGCGATCCGTATCCGCGAGTTCGAGCAAGTGCCGCCGCTGCCTTGGCCGGTGATCCGGACAGCTTGGTGGAGCGCGCCACGCTCGCGCGCCGGGACGTCTGGCCGATGGTTCGGGCCGAAGCGGTGATCAGCCTTCGGAGCGAGGGGGATGCGATTCCCGTGGTCGTGGCATCGGTCGACGACTCCATGTCGGTGGTTCGCGTGGCGGCCATCGGAGTCCTCACCGCCTCCTCCCACGATCAGGGCTGGGAGCGCGTTCACCAGAGGCTACGAGCCCGCAACGAGTGGCCGAGGGTGACCGCGGCGGCCATCGACTACGTGGTCGCGCACTGCCGGACGGACGGGGTCGAAGCCCTGTTCCGCATCGTCATGCGCGCGGCACCCAGTAGTGCGCTCACCGACGACCTCAACAACGCCGCCCGCGCGATCGAGGCCCTGCGCGCTCTCGGAACGCCGGACGCCAAGGCCACCGTTGAACAGCTCCGAAGCACCGAGGGGGTTCCGCCCACGCTGAAAATGGCGCTCGAACAGCCCCTACCCGCGGACGGTGGGTGTACGGCGGCGGGCCGCTAGATTGTCGCTCGCGAATCCTCCGTGTTACTTTGTTCAAGACAGGGGGAAACATGGGAGCTCGTCTAATAGGCATGATCTTGGCTGGGGTGCTGCTGAGCGCCGGTTGTGAACAGATTACGTCGGCTTCGGAGCCCGAGGCTGAACAACTGCCCGAAATCGTCCCGAACCTTCCGGAGGTTCCGACGCTGCCACCGCCACCGTTTCCAACGACCTACGAAGATGAGTCGTACAGCGTGTACGGCGTTCGTCTGCGACCGGTCAAGGTGCTCGACACCGACCTTGCCGTGACTGGCTACATCATGGACATCTATGAGCCGCCGGCCTGCAAGAAGCGGAAGAAAGAAGAATGCCCGAAGGTCGCCGCACCGCACATGTTCATCGCGGACACCGCGAACCAGACGGACCGCGCGGAGCAATTGCTCGTCGTGGGCTACGCGGACAACCAGCAGCAACTCGCGCGCGCGCGCCGTGGACGCAAGACGACCACCATCGCGGGCGCGGTCGTGGTGCCCAGGGACCTCAAGGTCGGCAACAAGGTTCGCGTGAAGGGACACTTCACGCTGATCTCGTCGGGCGGTTTCAACACGAGCAACGGGTTGCTCGAGTACGCATCCCACGAGACGCTCGCCAAGGCCGGAGCGAAGTAGTCAGGGCGCAGCGACCGCTGCGTCTTCTTCTTGCGCACCCAGGATATCCGACAGGTTCGGTGCGCCGCCGTCGCCCTTAATCTCGAAGGCATCCGCGGTGCGATCAAAGAGAGCGACCACGTCGTCGCTCACGACCATCACTTGCCGGCCGTCGTCGATGCGCACGTAGCCGCCCCCGTCCACTGGAGTGCCCGATCCGAGGGACACACGCACTTTTGCGGGCCCCATGTCGAACGTGACCTCCGCTTTCGGTGTGTCGATGCCAAAGCTCTTGAGGTCTTCCGCGGTTGGGCTCTGCAGTGTGCGAACGGGAATCGCAAACTCCCAGTTGCGGAGATAGTCTTCAATGACCTCGGGATCGGCCGGCGCCTGCTTCGGTTCTTCTAGGGTCCAGGTTTCGTCGAAGCCCTCGCCCTCTCGCAGCAACGCGATCCGCTTCTCCCCGGACGCGATTCGGACGCGGGTGATCCGCTCACGAACGACCGCTTCCAGCAACAACCCGGACCGTGAGTTGATCTCGGTGCGTCCAGGGCGGCCGCGCTCGAACAGCAGGATATAAGCCAACAAGATGGCTGCGACAATCAACAGGAGGAGTGGGGTTCGCGCGCTCATGAACGCCTCGACCACCATACGCCGAAGCCGGCGATGAATGCCGCCAACGGCAACAGAACTACGACTCGGAACAGTAGATTCTGTAGATCCGCGTCGCTCATGATGACCGCGCGTGCGTTGGTCTTGCGTGGCGCAATGTTGATCAAGGCCTCGCGTTGTGTGAGCCAACCGGCCGTCGAGGATAGGAGGTCGATGTTCGACAATTGCGGGTTGTCGAGGAGCTCTTGGCTCATCCAGTCGCTGTCCCCGATGACCAGCAGCCTGCCGGGCGTCGGCCCTTCTGCCTTGACGGGCTTCAAGTCATCGCCCAGGGGCGCGACATACTCCCACGCAACCGCAAGCGGCACGGCGCTTGGCGGTGTCGGTTCTCCCTTCTTGTCGGGATCGATGGCGCGAGCGATGTCGGTTTCGGCGACAGCGGCAGGGCTCGTTCGGAACAACACTTCGGAGTCGCCGCCCTCAGCGACATCCACCGAACGAGCGACCGCCAAGATGATGCCGCCGCCTCGCTTCCGGATCGTGTCGACGAGGCGATGCGTCCCGAGGTTGGTCACGAGGAACAGGTCTCCTGGGTTGCCCGGGAGTTGCTGCGCCGCGTCGTTCTCGATGACGAGGTTCTCCCCGACGACGATTCCGCGCTCCACGAGCGAGGCTTCGAAGCCGGTCGGGGTCAGCGCTTCCTTTTTGAGCACAGGGTCGAACGCCAGGAGCACGTTGCCGCCCGACACGAGGTAGCGATTCACGATTGCGGCCTCCTCCGCCGAGAACACGCGCTGCGGGCTGATCACAAACAGCGCGTCACACGACTCGGGGACGTCGTCCGTGCGAACCTCGAAGGGCTCGACCTCGATCTTCTCCCACTCGAGCTCGCGCGCGACCCCATCGAGGCTGCGCTCGCCATAGGCTCCGACCTCCCACTCGCCGTGGCCCGCCGAGACGCAGACCTTGGTCGGCTCGCCGGTCGTGACTTCGAGAATGGCGCCGGTGAGCGCTCTCTCGGACTGCAGGTCGAGCTTGTGACCATCGGCATCCTCGAAGGTCTCGAAGTCTTCGACGATCAACTGATGCCGTTCGACCTTCCATTTTCGGTCGCCGCTGGTGACGACGACGGGCACCTGAGAAAGTGTCACCTCGCCGGCGAGCCAGCTGTCGATCCCGAATTTGTCGGCAAGGACTTGATAGCGCGCACGATCACGGTCGGGATCCACCCACTCGACAGTGATGTTGTCGGTGACGGCTTTGTACTCTTCCAGCAGCGTCTCGACGTCAGCGAAGTCCTGCTCGTCCCGCCCGAGGAAGACGTAGATTCGGATGTCTTGATCGAGCTCGCGCAGCGCCTGTTGACTCCGTTCGGACAGCGTAAACAGTCCGTGGGCGGTCCAGTCCCAGCGCTTGTAGTGCCGGGCAGAGAGGTAGTTCACCAACACGACGACCACCAGGCCGAGCACGGCCGTGAGCAAGAGGTTCAGATGGGTACGAGGTTGCGCGCTCACCCGTGCCTCCGCGCCTTCAAAGCCCCAATGCTCAGACCGACCGCCAGCACCGCGACCGAGAGATCGAACACGAGGTACCGTGTGTCGACCACACCCTTGGAGAAGCTCTGCATGTGGCCCCACATGCTCAGGTAGGCGCAGACCTCCCGCGCGGTGCCGTCGAGAACGAACTCACCGATACCCACGGTGAACAGCACACCGAGCGCGACGAAAGAAAGCACCGCGGCGATGATCTGGGTCGGCGCTAGCACGCTCATCAACAACCCGACCGCCATGAAGTAAGCTCCGAGCCAGAATATTCCGAAGTAGCTCGACGCCGTGGCGCCCCAGTCGACGCTCCCGTGCTGGCTGATGATCCAGGCGTAGACGAGCGTTGGAAGCCACAAGACGCACCACATCACGAGCGAGGCCCCGTATTTTCCGAAGATGACGGACCCCTCGGAGACAGGGGCCGTCAATAAGGCCTCAATCGTCCCCGATTGCTTCTCGCCCGCGATGAGCCGCATGGTGAGGACCGGGACGAAAACTAGAAGCGGGATGAAGAAGAGCGCGCTTCCGCCGAAAAATCCGGACAAAGGGCTGGACGTGCCCGAGGAAACCGCGTTGCGGGCGTAGAACTCGGTGAGGACCCAGAACACGACCCCGTTCCAAACCAACCAGGAGGTCAGCACTACGTATGCCAACGGCGATAAGAAGAACGACCCGAGCTCCCGCTTCAAGACGACCCAAGCGCTTTTCATGACGCGTCCTCCGTCGCCCCAGTGGTCGTGAGCTCCGCGAACACGTCTTCGAGGCTGCTCTCGGCGTCGCCCGTCGCGAGGTCAGCGACCTTTCGGCCTTCGCGAATAATGATCACCCGGTCACATACCGCATCGACCTCGGACAAGATGTGGGTCGAGAGCAGCACCGTCTTCTTTCCCTTGAAGCCGCGCACGAGCTCGCGGAACTGTCGGACCTGGTTCGGGTCCAAACCCGAGGTTGGTTCGTCGAGGATGAGGATGGGGGGATCCGCGATCAGCGCTTCGGCCAGTCCCACCCGCTGCCGGTAGCCCTTCGACAGTTGACCCACGATCCGCGTGCGCGCGTCGCCGACGCCGGCGAGCTCGAGCGAGCGGTCCACCGCATCGGTGAGGTTGGGAACGCTCTTGAGCGCACCACGATGGTGCAGGTACTCATGCACGCGCATCTCGCGATAGAGCGGCACCCCCTCGGGCATATACCCGAGGCGCTCGCGCGCGCGAATCGAGTCGGTCACGGCGTCGATGCCGCCGATCCGAATGGTGCCCGACGTCGGCGCGAGATAGCCGGTCAGCATCCGGAGCGTCGTCGTCTTGCCGGCGCCGTTCGGACCCAGAAATCCAACGATCTCTCCCGGTTCAACGCGGAACGACACTTCGTTTACCGCGAGTCGGCTTCCGTACCGCCTGCTGAGAGCCTCGACTTCGATCACTTGCTGCTCGTTGGGCGCACGGGGTACTCGATGCGATCCCTTGTTGCAACTGCAGACCTGTCCAGGTGCTGCGGCTTTCTCGCATCTGCCGCCCCGGCTTCCGTACGATCGCTTTCGAGATGCCACGGATCCCTTGGAAGCTTCGGCTGAGCTGCTGCGCCCTCGCGATGGTCGCGGGCGGCTCGTTTGCGGGCGCCTCCGAGGTCAGCAACGCGCCGGTCACGATCGTTCCGGCAGCGATCCGTCCGGTTCCCGCCCCCATTGTCGAGCCCGTGCATGCGGAGCCGGGCCCGGCTGACGTCACGCCGATTCCCAACCAGGATGCGACAGGCCTGCGCTTTCCGAGCGGCTTGACGATTCCAGGCGGCACCAAGCACCGCGCGATTCTTTTCACATTCGACGATGGCCCCTCGCGCCGGACCACGCCGCGCCTCCTGGACATGCTGGACGATCTCGACATCAAGGCGATCTTCTTCGTGAAGACCGAGAGCTTTGGCAATGGCAATCCGTGGGAACGCGAGCACGCGGAAATCGTTCGCGAAATCGTCCGCAGGGGCCACACGATAGGAAACCATACCGAGACCCACCGTCAGCTTCCCCTGCTGCGCAATGCGGAGATCGAAGCCGAGATCGCGCTTAGCGAACGGAAGATCGAGAGGGTCATCGGCAGCAAGCCGCGATTGCTTCGGCCGCCCGGTGGCGCGTTGTCGAAACGTGTGGAGCAGATCCTCGCCAAGAACGGGTACACCAGCGTGATGTGGGCGCTTTACGGCGGGGACGTCGAAGTGCGTACGCCCGAGGCCGTGGTTCGCACGTTCTTTCGAGTCCTCGAGCGCAGAGAGAACGACACCGGAGACCGTGGCGGCATCGTTCTGATGCACGACACCAAGCAGCACAGCATCGATGCGGTGCCCCGCTTGGTGAGCGCCTTACAGAAGCGAAACTGCGAGCTCCTCGGAGAGGGCGAAGAACTCTACGACATCGTCGACGACCTCGGCTACTTCATCCCGGGCCACGAACCGGACGAGACGCTCGACGAGCGCCAGGAAGAGCTCCGGGAACGCACCCGACGCGCGTGCAACACGGTCGCCCTTCGCTGATCAGTCTCGTGTCGCAAGGATGCGCCATACCGGTAAGCCGTCTTCGATGGCTCGCTTCTCCCGGTTGGAGCGCGCCTCGAAGGGGTTCGCGTCGACGTAGCCACTCTCAGACGCGAGTGTGAAGCCGGCCGCCTGTCGAAGCTGCCCGACGTACTGCTCGGCGCGATGCTCCACGTCGGTCTGGATGAAGAGCTCGCCGCCAGGCTCCATCAGGCGGTGGAGCTCGGTCAGGAGGGCCTCTCCGATGACCCGCCGCTTGTCATGCCGCTTCTTCCACCAGGGGTCCGGAAAGTGCACCGCCACCCGCTGAAGCGATCCGAGAGATTCAGCCCTTTTCAAGATTTCACGCGCATCCCCGCACAAGATCACCACATTTTGGAGGCCCTTCTTCTGGAGCCGTTCGTTGACCTTGTAGGCCAGCTTGGTCTTGACCTCGATGCCGATGATGCGGCTCTCGGGTGCGGCGGCCGCGCGCTCGAAAAGCGACAAACCGCGGCCAAAACCGATATCTAGCTCGATCGGGCCTGGTCCCTCGATCAGCTCCCCAAGCGAAAAGGGGCCTTCCGGAGCCCGCGGGGCCTCGTCGCGATAGAGCCTGCGTAGGTCCAAATCCGACACGAGCGCTCCCTACCGGGGGCCGCCTACAGGGTCAAACCGGGGGTGCCGCTTCTTGACCGGGAAGGTGCCGATCGCGTATGTCAGCAAGCGTACATCTAGGTGAACGGGGCTTGAGTCGATGAGGATTCTGATCGTCGAAGACAGCGTGACCATGCGCAAGGTCATGGAGATGACTTTCGCAGGGGAAGACGCGGAGCTGCTCGCCGTCGAAAGCGGCGAGCTTGCACTTCAGCAGGGGCGTGACTTCGGTCCGGACGTCGCATTCATCGATGCGTCGTTGCCGGGGATCGACGGGTACGAGGTGACCCGCGCGATCAAGTCCGACCCGCAGCTCGCGGGCACGTCCGTCATCCTGATGGCCAGCCAGCATCGCCCGCTCGACGAGGCGCGTGCTTCTGAAGTTGGCGCTGACAGTCACATCCTGAAGCCGTTCGACAGCCAGGAAGCCATCGACAAGGCGACCGATCTTGCGGGCCGGGCCGAAGCCCTCGACGAAGCGCCGTCGATTCCTGTCGCGCGGCCAGCGACGGTGCCGCCGACGCCCATTGCTCAGTCTTCGTATCGCCCCACCCCGCCGCCGCTACCGCTCAACAACGGTCCGTCCGTTCCGTCGGGGAGACCGATGGCGGCTCCTGTGGTTCCTGTTGCTCCTGCGCCGATCGCCGCCAGCACACCGCTGACGGGGGCGCACGTCGCGGTAGCGTCCAACTATCCTTCTGAGCCGGTGGCCGCCGTGATCTCGTCCACGTCGATGCCCGTGCAGGCGCCCGCCGCCGTCAACGAAGCGCTCTCCCATTCCGTCGTGGAGCGGCTCCAGACGCTGGGTCTCACCTCCGACCAGGTCGAAGGTGTACTCAAGCTTTCTGCCGAGGTGGTCGAGCGCGTGGTTTGGGAGGTCGTTCCCGAGCTCGCCGAAGCGATGATCCGTGAGGAATTGCACCGTCTCGTCGGTGACTGAGGCTTGACTGCCTCGCGATTTCACCGCACACGGTCCGTCGGATGAGCGAACCGCCTGACGAGATGCCCAAGCAGTACTCGCCGACCGAAAGTGAGACGCGCTGGTACGAGCACTGGGAGGCTTCGGGATACTTTGCGGCCTCCGAGGACCCCGACGACCGTCGACCGACCTACACCCTGGCCATTCCGCCCCCCAACGTCACGGGTTCGCTCCACATGGGGCATGCTTGCCGAACGACCTTCGAGGACGTGCTCTGCCGCCACAAGCGGATGCAGGGCTACAATACGCTCTGGGTCCCAGGCATCGACCATGCGGGCATCGCGACGCAGGTGGTCGTGGAGCGGCAGCTCAAGAAGGAGGGCCTGACGCGCCACGACTTGGGCCGCGAGAAGTTCATCGAGCGGGTGTGGGAGTGGAAGGAAGAGTCGGGCGGACGGATCCTTCAGCAGCTCCGAAAGATGGGCGCTTCGTGCGACTGGCCGCGCACCAAGTTCACGATGGACCCCGACATGGTGCGTGCGGTCCGTGAGGCGTTCGTGCGACTTCACGAAGAGGGGCTGATCTACCGGGACACGCGGCTGGTCAACTGGGACGTCGAGTCGCAGACCGTGCTGTCGGACCTCGAGGTCGAGCAGGAGGAGAACGTCGAAGGGGCCATGTTCGATTTTGCCTATCCGTTGGCGGACGGAGACGGCGAAGTGGTGGTTTCGACTACGCGTCCGGAGACGATGCTCGGGGATACCGCCGTGGCGATTCACCCGGAGGACGAGCGATATCGGCATTTGCACGGCAAATACGTGCGTCATCCCTTCGTCGACCGGATGATTCCGGTGATCCTCGATGCGGAACTCGTTGACCCGGAGTTCGGCACCGGCGTCGTGAAGGTGACACCCGCCCACGACCCCAACGACTTTGCGACCGGCAAGCGGCATGGCCTCGAAGAGATCAACATCTTCGAGCTCGACGGCACGCTCAACGAAAACGGTGGGCAGTTCCAAGGGCTGGAGCGCTTCGCGGCGCGCAAGGCAGTGGAGAACGAGCTTTCCAACGTCGGGCTCGCGCGCGGGAGCAAGAAGCACATGATGACGCTGCCGCGTTCGCAGCGTTCAGGGGCCATCGTCGAGCCAATGATCTCGACCCAGTGGTTCGTGAAGATGAAGCCGTTGGCCGAGCCGGCGATCAAAGCGGTCGAAGACGGCACGATTCAAATTCTGCCGCCCGAGTGGAGCAAGACGTACTTCCACTGGCTTCGCAACATCGAGGATTGGTGCATCTCGCGCCAACTCTGGTGGGGACACCCGATTCCGGCCTGGTACTGCGACGACTGCGATCACGTCACCGTGTCGCGTGAGGACGCGACTGCGTGTGGCGGGTGTGGCGGTACCGCGCTTCGCCAAGACGATGACGTGCTCGACACATGGTTCAGCTCGGGGCTATGGCCGTTTTCGACGCTTGGATGGCCCGAAAAAACCCTAGCGCTCGATCGCTTCTATCCGACGCAGGACATGGAGACGGGGTACGACATCCTCTTCTTCTGGGTTGCGCGCATGATCATGATGGGCCTGCACTTCATGGGCGAGGTTCCATTCACGCGCGTGTTGCTGGCCGGCCTGGTGACCGACGAGCGCGGCGAGAAGATGAGCAAGGTGAAGGGTAACGTCGTCGACCCACTCGACGTGATCTACGGCGCGACCGGCGATGAGCTCATCGCGAAGGCCGAAAAAGCTGGCGCCACGAAGTCCGGCATCAAGTACTTGCGGACGACCTACCCGGACGGGTTCGTGGCCTACGGCGCGGACGCGCTTCGGATGACGTTGCTGAGCTATTCGCCCCAGTCGCGTCGTATCGCGCTCTCCATGAAGCGCATCGAAGGCTACCGGAACTTCGCTAACAAGCTGTGGAACGCATCACGCTACGCACTCATGCGGTTGAGCGGTTCCTCGACGAAGGCGTCGCAGGAATGCCCGCAACCCAAGGCGCTCGCGAACCGTTGGGTGCTCTCGCGGCTCTATGCAGCGCTCGACGTCGCTTCAGCGGGCCTCGACGCGTACCGCCTCGATGAGGCTTCGGGCGCGCTCTATCACTTCGTGTGGGACGAGCTGTGCGACTGGTATCTCGAGGTCAGCAAGCCCGCGCTCGATAGCGGCGACGCGGCGTTGGTCCAGGAGACCGAAGCGACGTTGGTTCACGCGCTAGAGACCGTGCTTCGCGCGCTGCACCCGATGATGCCGCACATCACCGAAGAGATCTGGCAGCGGGTTCCGAAGTGGGACGAAGCTCCGGAGAGCATCATGATTAGCAGGTTTCCGTCGGCCTTGGCCGATGCGAAGATCGACCGAGACGCCGAGCGAGACTTCCAAGTGGTGCAAGCGTTCGTCGGCAGCGCGCGAACGATTCGTGCCGAGCACCACGTTCCCATGAGTCAGCCGCTGAAGATGCACTGGCACACGGACGACGAACGCAAGCGTGCGGTGCTCGAAGCGGAGCGTTCCACCATCGAAACCTTGACCCGAGGCGAGATGTGCTTCGAGGCGGACGCTGCCAAGCTCAATGACGCCGCCGCCCATTTCGACAACGCGGCCATCTTCGTGAACCCAGGGGTGCGAGCCGTCGTGCCGGGCGTCATCGACACTGAAAAGGAACGCGATCGACTCCAGCGCGATCTCAAGAAAATCGAAAAAGAGCTCGGTGTGGTCGAGAAAAAGCTTGGTAATCCCAGCTTCGTGGAGCGCGCGCCCGAGGCCGTGGTCGAGAAATCGAAGCGCGACGTGACCGAGCTCCGCGAGAAGCGCGAGCGCCTCGAGGCGGCGCTGAGTAGCCTTTGAAGTGGGAACCTTGAATACGCCGCCTACAGATTCGACCGCCGCTTCGACGAAGGGCCCGCTCTGCGTCGACCTCGACGGGACGCTCGTGGCCACCGACACGATTGGCGAGAGCTTCTTGGGGTTGCTGAAGACCGCGCCTTGGAAGCTCTTTGCGCTCCTCGCTGCCCTGATGCAGGGCCGGGCCAAGCTCAAGCGTTACCTGGCGCAGAACGCGCTGGTCGACCCGGCCGCGCTACCCTATCGAGACGAGGTCTTGGACGAAATGCGCCGAGCTCGCGAGGACGGCCGCCGAGTGCTGCTCGTCACAGCATCGGATCAAGCCACCGCGGACGTCGTGGCGGGGCACCTGGAGCTGTTTGACGAAGCCATTGGCAGCGACGGCGAGAGCAATCTCAAGGCTGCCCGGAAGGCGGAGCTTCTCGTGTCGCGATTCGGTGCTGGTGGATTTCAATACATCGGCGACTCGTCAGCGGACCTTCCGATCTGGCGCGCCGCGAACGAGGCGATCATGGTCTGGCCGAGCTCCCGCACGCGCAGGAGCGCCGAGCAGTCGGTACCGAAGGTGACGGTCCTGTCGGAGCGACCGAACAAGTGGAAGGCCGCGGTGAAGGAGCTTCGGCCCCACCAATGGGCCAAGAACATCCTGCTCTTCGTGCCGTTGTATTTCTCGCACCAGTACACGGACTTGAGCCTGGTCTTCACCGCGCTGATGGCGTTCCTCTCGTTTTGCTTCTGCGCATCGTCCATCTACGTCTTGAACGACCTGATCGACCTTCCGGCTGACCGCCAGCACCGGAGCAAACGCAGGCGACCGCTTGCAGCGGGCACTCTGTCCATCGCCGAGGGTATCGCGCTGTCCGCGGCCTCTCTCGCTTTGGCGCTGACGCTTGCCGTGGCGTTCGTGCATCCGAAGTTCGGCCTGGTGTTACTGGGCTACGTCATGCTCACCACGGCGTACACATTCGTCTTGAAGCAGCAGATGATCCTCGACGTGCTCACCTTGGCGTCGTTGTTCACCTATCGTGTCATTGCAGGCGCTGTGGCCGTCGGGGTCTCGCTCTCACCCTGGTTGCTCGCGTTCTCGATCTTCTTCTTCACGAGCTTGGCGTTCGTGAAGCGATACGGCGAGCTGATTCAGATCAAAGGCGATCTGGCGCAATCCCTCAAGGGTCGAAACTACGTTCCAGCGGACATCCCGATCATTGCGTCGGTCGGTCCCGCCTCGGGCTTGCTCGCTGTGCTCGTGTTCGCGCTCTACATCAACAGCCCGGTGATGGTGATGTACTACTCGCGGCCCCAGGCGCTCTGGGCCATCTGCTTGATCTTGGTCTACTGGATCACACGCATTTGGTTCCTCGCGGCGCGCCATCAGATGCACGATGACCCGGTGCTCTTTGCCGTGAAAGACAAGATCAGCCTTGCGACGGGCGCGCTCGTGGTCGTCTGTTTGCTCGTCGCGCGTTACGGGTAGCTCAGAAGAGCTCCATCTGCCCCGGCTGCACCACGCCCTCGTGGAGGCGGACGCCTTCGAGCTCGAGCAGAAGTTGCTTGCGTTCGATGCCACCGCCATAGCCGCCGAGATGATGCCCGGCCTCGACGACGCGATGACAAGGGACGATGACGGGTACTGGATTGACGTGGTTGGCTTGGCCTACCGCGCGCATCGCCCGCGGAGAGCGTATTTCGTGTGCGACGCCGCCGTAGGTACGAACCTCGCCCCAGGGGATTGCGCGCAGCGCGCTCCACACGCGAAGTTGGAAGTCGGTTCCTCGAAGATCGAGCGGGACGCCGGCGAAGTCCTCGGGCTCGCCGCTGAAGTAGCGGGTCAGCGCGTCGGCGTAGACCGCGGGAACGGTCGTCTCCTGTGCGTGGACACCCGCTAGACGCTCGAAGGAGAGCCGCACTAACCCGGCGTCGGTCCACGCGAGCCACAGCGTCCCGAGACCCTTGGCCTCGAACGTGCCCCACCCGGTGACGGGAGCTTGGTTGGGCTCGTCGGCGGTGATACCTTCCGCCGTCATGGCTCGTTCGCTCTTCTCATGTTGCCTACTGCTTTCAATTGCATGCGGACCCAGCCTTAAACAAGCCCAAAGAAGCACCGGCTACTACGAGCAGTGCTACGGCGCCGACTTCGATCCGTCGGTGACTCCGGATCAGCGCCGCAGCTGCTGGAACCGCTGGCTCGATGAGCAGTCTGAAAACCAGCCACCGGAGCTCGTCCGCTACGCCGAAATGCGTCTGCAACAGCTAGCCGTCGACGGGTCGACGAGGCCGCTTCCGAGCGAGGATCCCGAGCCGATCCCGGTGATCGAGCACCAGTATCCGCGGGCGCCGCCGGGTGAGTACCACCGGTCAGGGTGCGTCCCGCTCTGTCACGATCGGTGGGCTGGTTGCAATACGTACTGCGACATGGAGGACAAGAGCTGTGTGGCGGCTTGCGAGAGCGAGTTCCGGGTCTGCACGGATGGATGCCCGTGAGGGCGGGACAGTGCCAGTGACAGTGCCAGCGCCAGCGTCAGCGTCGGTGTCAGTGCCGGTGTCAGTGAGATGAACGCCTTTCTCACCACGGTTACCCTGGCTGCCTTTGCGGCCAACTCCCTGCTCTGCCGGATGGCGCTTGCGCCCGACCTGATCGATCCTGTCGCGTTCACCGCCATTCGGCTCGGAAGCGGCCGTCGTGGCTCATGGCCGAACACCGAAGTAGTTCGAAACGACGGAACCGTCGCGCTCGAGGGCGAGGCGCTCTGCTACACGATGCCCCTGGGCGGAGCCTGACGCTGCCGCCGGCACCCCGTGGAGCCGACGTGTTGCGTCGTCCACGGGGCTTCGCCGACAGCGATGCCAGATCGTGTCGGCGCTGCGGCCGACGTCGAGAGGCTCAAAGAGGCCGGACGTTCTCAGCGCGTGGCCCCTTGGGACCTTGGCCTTCGTCGAATGAGACCTTCTGTCCCTCGCGCAAATCCTCGAAGCGCACGCCTTCCACGTTCGACATGTGAAAAAAGATGTCATTTCCGGGAGAGGTTTCGATGAATCCGAAGCCCCGGTCCGTGAGACGCTTGATTGTACCTTCTGCCATTCTTGTATTCGTTCCTACCGAGATAATCGGTGCCCCCGGTCGCTCGCAGCCGTTGTGGTGGCGAGGGTGAAAATCACCCCGGGAACTGCTTCCTAGCGCAAATGGAGCGGGGAGGCATGTCGCATTCGTCCAGCGACCGACGCCGCCCCCTCCGCTGGTGGGCGCGGACAGGTCGAGCGGCTGTTTTACTGCGGATCTTGCCCGAGAACCCGCTTCGACAAGGGGCGGAGTAGCAACCCGTAGAACATTTCCAGATACCGCCGCGTCTCGTCGCGTTCGAGCGAAGAAATGTAGCGCCAGAAGCCGTAGATGCGCGACAGCTTGAGGAGGGTCGAGGCGTAGAGATCCCAGTTGTAGCGCTCGTCCACGCGGTTGATCGCCGCTTTGGAGATCGCGTCCCAGGTCGCCGGCTCCTTCTCGCAGGCGCGGAAGAAGTCGAGGATCTTGTCGGCCGCGTCCGCGCCCTGCGTCGGGTCGATGTGAAAGCCCGACACGCCATCTTGAATGATCTCGAGCGGACCCCCGTAGCGGGTCGCGAACGTCGGAAGTCCGCTGGCCATGGACTCGACGACGGTGAGCCCGAACGCCTCGAACAGCGCGGGCTGTACGAAGGCGCCGCGCTGGTCGGCGACGAATCGATAGAACCCCCCGACCTTGGTCTTGTCGGTCTGCATCTCGATCCAACGGACGCTGCCCTCGAGCTCGTACTGGTCGAACAGCCAGTGCGTGCGCTCGATTTGCTCGCGCTCGTCGCGGTCGCTGGACTCTTCGACGCGGAGCCGGCCTCCGACGATGAGCAGATTGGCCGTCTTGCGCAGCTCGTCGTTTTGGGCGTACCACTCCACGAGGCCGGCCATGTTCTTGATGCGGTCTAGACGCGACATGGCGAAGAGCAGTGGCTTGTGCTGATCGGTCAGTGAGCCACGGAACGCGCAGTCGGACGAGCCATAGACCATCGTCTCGACCTCCTTGCGGAGCTCTTCGGGACGACGGGCCTCGTCGAAATATGGAAAGAACACCCGGGAGTCGGCACCCGGCGAGACGATGTTGAACTTGGGATCAAAGCAGTCGATGCCGGAAACGACCCGATACAGATGGGGCAGTGTGAACGAGCTGTAGCTCTCGTATTGGCCGACGCTCTCCGCTGTGCCTGCAATCTCTTGATAGGTGCTGGTGATGATGAAGTCCGCGGTGTTCATCGCCATCAAGTCGGCGGTGTACTGCGCCGCAAAGTGATGCTCGGCTTCGTGATCCTGCCAGTAGAGGTCCGATAGCTGGTACTTTGTTTTCTCGAGCGCGTGGGCGATGTTGCACTGCGTGACCCCGAGTCGATGCGCCATGATGCTGGCCACGAGATTACCGTCCGAGTAGTTGCCGATGACGAAATCGGGACGCGCGCCACCAAGCTCGGCGAGAAGCTCGCGCTCCGCGTCGATTGCATAGCGCTCTAGGTACGGCCAGATCTCGAACCGTGAGATCCACTGCGGAATGACCTCCCCTGTTTCGTACGTACGAAAGGGCACACGAAGGATGCGCGCATTCTCGGTTCCGAGGATGGGCTCTATGCGCTGGTCACACGTCGTGCCGTCCGCGTCCGGAATCAATCGCGTGAGGACCACGATCTGCGGCTCGATGTCGAGGCCCTGCTCGTGAATCGACTGCCGCATCTCGCGTTCCAAGGCGCGGACCTGGTCGAGAATGTAGACGACCTGGCCGCCGGTGTCCGGCTTGCCGAGCACGTTGGACTGCCCGAAATAGCCGTGCGGCGAGAGGATGGCGATCGAGAAGATCATCGGCATGCGTGCGAGGAACTCCTCGAGGTTCCCCGGAGAAGGGGCTTCGAGGATGTCGAGCAAGAGCTCCATCGTCTCGATGATGCGCGCCGGCGTTCGCCCCCAGCCGGGCTCGAACCCGAGCCGACGTAGCTCGCGGCCGAGGTCACCGCTCGCCTCTGAATGTGTTTCGAGCAGGCGCGTCGCGTGGCCCAAGGCTTCGCGGAGCTCCTCGATGTCCTGCAGCGCTCCGTTCAACATCAGCTGTTGCCCGCCAACCTGGTGCATCTGCAGGAAGTCGAACAGGAGTTTCTGGCCGCGCCCGCCATCCATGAACATCCGTCCTGACAGATGCCGGTTGAGGAATTCGACGCCGCGGCCGATGCTGCGCGAATCCTTGAGCTTGGGGAAGCCTCGCTCGAACGGGCTCAGGTCGATTTCGAGCACATACCGGTCGCCGTGCGGGATCTCGGCTGCCAGGCGTTCCTTGATGTCGAGGAACTCCGAGACGGTGAGCTCCCGGCAGTGCATCTCCTCGGTGTGGATCTGCACGTACTGCCACCTTCCGACGCGCGTTCGCACCGCGAGGCATATGAACGAGTCATCGAGGACCGCTTCCTGCGCATGCCGCATGATCGACGACAGCTCGGTGTCGAGGAGCGTTGCGCCGACCTCGGACTCGCAGAACTGCTCGTAGTGGTGCGCCAAGTCGGACCACAGCAGGAACTTCCGGTCCAGCGCCTTCAGTCGCCTGAATAGAAGATAAATCGGCTCACGGTGGGCTTGGAGCAGCGCTTCGAACTTTTGAATCATTCCTGTTCCTCTGGGGGGACCCGAATGTCCCCAAGGAAATCATAGCAATCGATTCCCTCGAGGATCCCCCGCGCGTGGGGACTCTTCGCGAAATGTACGCGTGGCCGTCCGCGAAGCCGCTCGAGCTCCGGTGTGTGATTGCTCACCACCACGCCGAGCGTGTCTCCCGAAAGCATGTCCCAGTCGTTCCCTGAATCGCCTGCAACGAGTAGGCGCTGCGGTTCCAGGTTCCATTTGAAACAGAAAAACCGAATTGCAAGGCCGGGCGAGGCCCGAACGGGAATCACGTCGAGGTAGACCTCGTGGTCGAGAATGGTCGTCACCCGGAGGCCCGCCTGGCGAGCGCGGCGGCGGATCTCTCGGAGGGTGGGAGCGCTGGCTGGGTCGAGGCGATAGCGAAGGCGGTACTCGGTTTCCGATTCCGGAACGCGAGTCAGGCCAGGAATCGTGCTCACGACGCGGTCGACCTCGTCGCGGTCCCATCGGTAGCGGATTTGCCGCTCCCACGAGCGGTCGAGCAGGAGCCGCTTGCCATAGTGAAGCTCGGTCCCGGCAGCGGTGATCAGGACATCGGGCACCCTCACCTCGAGGTCCTTCATGAGTGCGAGCGCTTCCTTCAGAGTCCGCCCGGTAGCGATCCCAAAGCCGACATTCGCGTTCGTCGTTTCCAGGCGTTGGAGGAGCGTGGCCAAGGCATCGTCGTCTCCGGTCAGCGTGTCGTCCACGTCGGTGACCAGCATCCTGTCGATGCCGGCCAGCTTGCTCCTGGATCGATGCACCGGGATCGGGCGGGTGCCTTTCACGACCTTGCTGACCTCTTGCACGTAGCGGGCGGCATGGCTGTTCCACGAATAGTTCTCGTGTGCTGCGGTGAGGCCGTCCTCGGACCATCGGTCCCAACGCGTCGAGTCGCTCAACGCATCACGAATCGCCTCGCCGATGGCTTTTGAATCCAGCGCGTCGACGAGAAGCCCGTTGTTGCAGGTCGCGATGATGTCCTGCGGCCCGCCGTCGTTGGTGGCCACGACTGGGAGCCCGGTGGCGGCGGCCTCGAGCAAGGTCAACCCGAACGGCTCGGTCAGGGCGGGATTGACGAACAAGCCTCTCGATTGTGCCGCCAGCTTGTAGAAGTCGGGTACGTCGGTCGAGTCGTGATGTTTCGGATAAGCCGCCGAGCCGTAGAGGTCGTAGCGGTCGATTAGGGCTAGAATCTGCGTCAAGACGCGGCGCTGCCCGGCACCCATTTCCGAGATGTCGTCGCGGTTACCGGCGATGATGATCAGGTTGGCCATCTCGGCAAGCCCTTCAGTCTCGCCAAAGGCGCGCAGCAGGCCGTCGAAGTTCTTTCGCTCGTCGGCTCTCGCCAAGGCGAGCACCATCGGCTTACGCGGGTCGCTCAAGAAGCGGTCGAGCTCGGCGGCGATGGCAGGGCGTGACCAAGAGGCATCTGGGGGAGAGAAACGCGAGAGATCGACGCCGGGGGGAATGACCTGCATGCGGTCCGGTTGGTAGTGGTCGTAGAGCTCGTATTGCTCTCGCACCTCTTGGCGCGTGCTGGCGATGATCAGGGCGGCGGTTTCGACCGCGCGTTCCTCGGCTTCGATTCGTTGCGTGAAACGGTAGGTCTGCTCGCTGGCCTCGCCCTTGGACTCGAGCCGCATCTTCTTCACGCGCCCAAGCGAATGCCCAGTGAACACGAACGGAACACCGAGCAGCTTCGCGAGCTGCGCACCGAGGTAGCCGGCGTCTGCGTAGTGACCGTGAATGACGTCCGGGGTGCGCTCTTGCATGCGGATGTAGCGCGTGAGCTGGTCGAGGAGACTATCGAGATGAGGCCAGAGCGTCTCTTTGCGAAGATAACGGCGGGGCCCAAAAGGAATCCGAACGATTTGCGCGCCTTCGCAGATCGGCTCGAACGGCCGTGAGTAGCTCTCGTCGACCCGCTTGTCCTGAATCAGTCGTGTGACGACATCGACTCGTTCGACGTCCGGGTGCTGGGCGAGCGCCCTCGCCTGGTCGACCACGTACGACACTTGTCCGCCGGTGTCGGCGTCGCGCCCCAGCTCGATTTCCGTTGCGCGTACCAGGCCGTGAATGGTGAGAGAAAGGACATACAGCCCTTCGGGCCCGGGTGCGGTGATCGAGCCGGTGCTCGTGTCGTCCGCCCATTGAGCGAGGTGCCGCTCGTACAATCCGAAGTCCGGGGTCGTGGCGCCTCGGATGGCGCATAGATCGGCCGCAAACGCAGCCGCGCGGTCGAGCGTCGTCTGATGGTCCCAGCCGTGGAGCAGCCCGAGACAAACGACGGAGCTGAAGGCGTCGCCGGCACCCACGGTGTCCACGATGCTCGTGACCGGGGACGCTGTCGCCTCGAAGACGCGCTTTGCATCGACGACCGAAAGCGCCCCTTGCGATCCTCGGGTTACGATGACGCCCCGGATCGAATGGTCACGCGCGAGCCCGAGCGCCGCGTCCCGGCATTCTTCGAACGACCCCGTTGGGCACGCAGCGAGCTCAGCCAGCTCGGTGTCGTTCAGTTTGATCCAGTCCGCCGTCGACAAACACCAGTCGATCTTCTCTTTCGTCCACCATGGGTCACGAAGGTTCAGGTCGACGAACGATGGCGCATCGGTCTTGTCCCACAGCGTTCGCAGGGTGTTCCAGCTCTCGTCGGCACGAAGGGCGAGTGTCCCATGGTAGAGAAGCCCCGCCTCTTTTTCCGATGCGGCTCGATGCGCGGGATCGCCGCGAATGAAATCCCAAGCTTGCCCCGGGGCGATTTCGAAACGGTTCTCGCCGTCGACGATGGTTGCGGCGACCTTGCCGGTCGGATGCGTGGCGTCGGTCTGCACGCCGTCTGTCATCAAGTCCCAGCTGGTCATGCGCTCGAGGACTTCGAGGCCCTCGGCGTCTTCGCCCACGGCGCTGATCACCAATGGATTCGCTCCAAACCCACGCAAATGCCACGCGACGTTGAACGGCGCCCCGCCCAAGACGCGGCTGCCGTCGGCAAAGTGATCGAAGAGGACCTCGCCGAAAATGACAGGTCGGTTGTGGAAACGGTGCATGGCCCCTTACGTGACGTCTTCCTGGGTGCAGGAGCGTTCGGTCCTCGCTAGGCTCACGTCCGAATGAGCATAACACGTTACCTACTGGCGTCCGATCTGGATGGCACCTTGATTCCACTCGAAAGAGACGCGCAAAGGTTGCGCGAGGTCGCGGAGCTGGTCGACGCAATGAAAGCAAGTGACGAGCTGAGGCTCGCGTACGTGACGGGCCGCCATTTGTCGTTGGCGCAGGAAGGGATCGCAGGAGGTCGGCCTTCCCGCTCCCGACTGGTTCGTGTGCGACGTCGGTACGAGCGTGTATCGGCGAACCAACGGCGGCTACGAGCCCGACACCAAATATCGCGAGGCGATGAGGGCGGTGCTCGGGGGCCTGAGCGGCGACGATGTCCGCGCCGCGATCGGCACAATGGATGGCCTTGAGCTTCAAGAGGAAGAAAAGCAGGCGGAGTTCAAGGTCAGCTATTACACGAAGGGGCGCCCGGAGCCGTTCGTAGAGACCGTCCAATCGCGGCTGGACGATGCGCACGCGAGAGTGAACCTCGTGGCGAGCCACGATCCCGTTTCCGGCCGGGGCCTACTCGACGTGCTTCCTGCCGGCGTTGCCAAGGACTACGCCGTTCGATACCTGCACGACGCCTCGGGCGTGGATGAGGAGCACCTGGTGTACGCAGGGGACTCGGGCAACGACCGAGCGGCGATGCTGACTGGGTATCGGGTGATCGTGGTTGGGAATGCG